>ULPF01019341.1_pt1 | contig 57007 bp, 49 predicted proteins | sample 1953271 | NCBI WGS metagenome assembly ULPF01 (sample SAMEA4835622, study PRJEB28245) | human gut metagenome | biome: gut microbiome; material: fecal sample | place: Denmark | collected 2008
CTTTTCAAATGATCCAGCATTTGTTTATATATTTGCACATGCATTTATAAAGAATAATTTATTTATAAAAGAATTATCAGATAAAATATCTAGAGAAGCTATAAAGAAAAAAGCAGAAATAAAAAATCCTAATAATCAAGTAGGATATGTAAAAACTTTCTATTTTGCTTATCTTATGATGATAAGAAAGGGACTTTTTAATAAAATGCTTTATCTTGAAAAATACAATGAAAAGATATTAAAAGCAGACGTAGAACATGCAGATACCAAGATAGCCGAAAGACAAAAAGGTGCAGATATAATCGCTAAACGAAAAAAACGAGATAAAGAAAAACTTAAACAAATAACAAGTAAAGATAATAAATCTGTACTGCCTAGATCTCAACAAATTAATTTAGCAAATACTACCAATAAAATAAGAGATACTAAAATATCAAAAGCAGTTAAAACTACAAATAAAACTAAGACTATTAAGAAAACAAATACCATAAGGCACTAAGCCTTATGGTATATAATTTTTTACAATACCTAAAACTATTTATTAATATTGCCTTGGTAACGGTTTTATTAATATCATTAAGAAAGGGAAATAAATAATGAAAAATGTTGGAGAAAATACATATAAAGTACAATTCTTTAACTAAAAACTTAATATCAAGGGAGGTTGTATATTATATTTTTGAAGGAGGATTGTACTTATGACTAAAGCCTTTAGTTACATTGAAGAGAATGAACAAAACCCACTCATACATTCAGTAATACCTGTAGATGATTGGGTGCCAGCTGAAGAAGACAAGATATTCAAAACCTGTAAGGGTGCACTTGTACTTCCAGTATCTAAGTATTTTGATGTAGATAATGATGCATTGGATAAATTTATCTTGTCTACAAAGAGATGCTATAATGGTAAAACAATGTTACACCATTTACCATTGTATATGAATTATTTTGAGAAATTCTATGACATTGATAAAGAGTATTTAATTACTCTATTTAGATTTAAATATCTAATTGATTATCAGAAGGATTACTCTAAAGAGATGTTTATCTCTGATCTGCGTAGATACATAATGTCAGATTCACTAATGATAAAAACACATTTAATGAACGAAGATAATTATTGTCTACAATTAGATCAAAAGAAATACAAAAATGATAAAAATCCGAGTTTACAGTATACAGATAGACATGCAAAAGCATTAATGTGGATGTCATTGGTAGTGAATATGATGATACCATTATTGACACATTATGCTTATATGAATAAAATAACTGATGTAAACTCGTTTCTGCTTCAAGTATATGAAATGATACTTGAATTTATTGATCGGACTATGGGTATTGACCTATACAGTAAATTATATGAAACAGCAATATCCAATATAAGTAAAAACTCTAAAGACAATGCAACTTTATGGGATATGCAAGATATCAGAGGATTAAATGTTACAACTCATTCATTAGAGTCAGTAAACAATATTCTCTTGAACATAATTCCGAAATATATCTATTGTAAGAATATTGTCTTTTTAAATTATTCTTCTATTAGAAGAAGTACCGGTTACCAAATTACAGAAATCGGCTATGAATACAATTATGTCCAGCTCTCATCTTCAAAGAGAGATATGGATCAAAATACTGAATGGGATAAATATGAATCCTTTACAGTTAAAAAGAATGAAGCTTTATATCTGCAGAATAAAGTTAATGCAGAAAAAACTATGGAAAACATTGAATGTTTGTATGGTTCTTTTGATGAGGATGAGATATCTTATTACAAACAGAGACTCATGAATGAAAATGGAGAAATTATCAATGGATTTCAAAAGAACCTAATCTTCAATCTATTTTATAAATATTTTGGAGATCCCACTTCAATATATTCAATTAATAAAAATGATTATGTGAAGTTGATGATAGCAGCAAAGAACATGCTTCTTGCTAATAATATGATTATTCTACCTTATATTATAAGTAGTAAGGTAGAACGATTACAAGCAAGAAAATGTATTAACAAAAAAGAATTGGTAAAGTTAGAAAGTTCTATCTTATATCCTCAGGTAGATGCTAAATATAAAGATGAGAAAGTTAAAAAACAGATCTTATCTATAATTGCAACTATTGTTGCTTCTGACTTTAGAATCATTGACTTTTATAACGATGAAATAGATGGAAGGTTGATAACAAATATCCCAGATATCATCGGAGAAGAAGTTTTAATGTATACTATAATGACTTAAGAAACAAATATACTTAGTGGACAAGTTCCACTAAGTATATTATTTTAGGAGGTAACGAATATGAAAAATAAAGATTTAGAATACATCAGATATATAAATAATATGCTATCTAAATTATCTAATAGTAGATTTACATTAGAAATTTTAGATGGTACTACTGTTATACCTTTAAAGAATCCGAAGAAAATTTCGGTATATTTTAATAGAAATTTAAAATCCATTTCAAAAGTTGAGGAAGCTAAAAGATTAAAAAATGGATATCGATTAAAAGCAACCTTAACATATGCAGACATTGATGATGAATATAAAGATAAAAACAAAATTATTAATATATCATCAATTCAAATATGCTATACCAATAAAACAGGAGGTAAGAAAAGAATATGGAGAATGGTTAAATTAAAAGACAAATTTATTTTCAATTCAGAAGATAAAATGAGTAGAGCTAAAATCATTGAGCTTGATTATCATGAAGATTTCTTAAGTTATAATTATTTTGTACATAATAAAAATAATTAAAATATAAAAAGGAGGATAATATTATGTGTAAATTTAAAATTGGAGACGACGTAACTATTATAAACGAAACAAATAAACATCCGGTTGGTACTGTTGGTAAAATTATCAATGTTATCTATTCTCCCGGATTTAGTCCTGATACTGTTTATACCGTAAAATCAGGTGATACTATACATGAATACTTTAGCAATGATCTTGAATTGGTTAGACCTAATACCCCTATAAAGAAAAAACTTATTTTACTATTAGGAAAATCTGGATCTGGTAAAGATTATTTGTCTAAAGGAGTATGTAATTTATCTACCGAGTTTACTCATTTCTATCCAGAATTTAAATTATTAAAGAAGGATACTACCAGACCTATGAGAGAAAATGAAACTTATGGTGATCCTTATAATTTCATCAGTGAATCTCAATTCGAAGATAAAAAAATGATTGGAGAATACCTGTCGGTATCTACTTATAAAACAGAAGAAGGTGAATGGTTATATGGACTTAACATGCCGTATGATGATGATGATATAAATGTTGCCGTTGGAGATATATTACTATTCGGTAATATCTATAATAAAATAACTCTAGGTCAAGTAGACTTTAAACTTTATCCAATTTTAATCAAGACTAATGATAAAGATAGATTAATAAATTCTGTTAATCGTACACCGAATAAATTATTCCGAGTTTGTAAACGATTTGTTGATGACGAAAAAGAATACAGTGATCAGAATATTCTATATAATTGGGTAATGGATCATCCAAACCTTAGAATATTAGAAAACAAATTTGATTCATTTTCTGATGTTGAGAAATTGTATTATATGATTCGAGATATTATTGATGAAGATGATAAAATTTCTAAAGATAAAAAATAGATATTTAGTGCGTAGTAGAATACTACGCACTTTTATTTTTTATTATAATAATATATTATAAAAATGAATAAGAATAAAATACTTTAAAGGAGGTAGAATAATAATGAAAAGGATGGTGATAAATAGTACATCCTAGACATTTATACTTAGATTAACTTATCATTAAGCCAGAAAGAAGGTGAAAATAATGGATATAGATAGATATGTAAATTTATTACTATCGAATCTACCAAGAGCTAAAAAAGTTAGCGGAGGAAGAGAAATCAATTGTAGGTGCCAATATTGTCCTGATTCTAAAAATCAAAATAAAGGACATTTTTATATAAGTGTACCACGATCTAAAGATGAATTATCCTTCTTCCATTGTAAAAAATGTCAAAGTAGTGGTGTAGTTACACACAATACGTTAATTGAATGGGGTATATATGATCCACAAGTTGCTATAGAGTTATCTTTGCATAATAAATTAGCGATGAATAATCCTAGCAACAAAATATATAATAGTGATTATGTATATAATACCAAATATAATAAAATAACAGAAGATGATCTATCAAAGTACAAATTGAATTATATAAATACTAGATTAGGTACATCTTTAACTTATAAAGATTGTATAAGAGAAAATATAGTTTTAAATCTCTATGATCTTTTAAACGAAAACAATATACCAACCTATACTAGACATCCAAATATTGTAGAATACTTGGATTCATCTTTTATAGGATTTCTTTCAATTGATAGAGCGTTTGTAAATATGCGAAATTTGGAGATAAAAGATAATCTTCCAAAAAGCATTAATAAACGTTATATTAACTATAATGTGTTCGGAAAATATGACAATACACATAGAAACTATGTTATCCCAACTACATTGGATCTGAGTAATCCAGAACCAGTAAAGTTGCATATAGCAGAAGGACCTTTTGATATATTGAGTGTCTATCATAACTTAAGACAAACTCAGTATAATTCAATTTACAGTAGTATTAATGGTAATGGGTATCTAGGAGTTCTTAAGTTCTTCATAATGACTATGAAACTTGTTAATCTAGAAATACATTATTATGTAGACAATGATGTAAACGATAGTTTAATCCTGCATATTGCAGAATTGATTAGACCGTTTAATATGAACATGTTTATTCACAGGAATACTTATCCAAATACAAAGGATTTCGGTGTTCCGTTGAGTAAAATAAAGGAGTCAATTAGACCCGTAATTTAAAAATGAAAGGAGGATTTTCAAATGAAACGTTTAGTTTCCATGATAATCTTAACTTCCACACTATTAACAATGGTATGTCCCCCCCTCCAGTTGGAGGCGAGTGAAAATGTAAACACCGTAGAAAATACAACAGCCGGTGTAAGTAGAGCTTTATCCGATAGTATTAATTCGGAAATTAGTAAAGCTAATACGCCTAACACTAATGCTGGTATTTCTAAAACGGTATCGGATAGTATTAGAGATACTGATAATGAACCTACTAAGGAGAAGAAAGAAAAAGAAGTAGTACAACAGGCTCCGGTAGAAGAACAGTTATCGCCAGATGTAATAACTTTAAACAGCAATATGGCAGTATATAATGAAATGAATAATGGTAATAATGATCTGCAATTTAAAGTTTTAGGTAGATCGTTTGAAACTCTTAGTGCAAGTGAATTTAATTTGCTATGTCATTTAATTATGGCAGAAGCAGAAGGGGAAAATGATGCTGCACAAAGAGCAGTTGGGGAAACAGTATTAAACAGGATAGAATGTTCAGCATTTCCAAATGATCTTACTAGTGTTATTTGGCAAAGAAATCCTGTTCAATTTAGTCCTACGGTAGATGGACGAATATACATTCAACCATCAGAGCAGGCTATCAATAATGCATTACATGTGTTGGTGTATAGAAATCATCCTAAAGAAATGCTATTCTTTACATCAACTAATTTTACTAGAGGATACACTGATTATATGAAAATAGATCATATGTATTTCTCTTTATATTATGGAGGAAAATAACTTATGAATAAAAATTATTCATCTTCTAAAGTTTTAGATTGTATAACAAGTTTAGAAGAAAAATTCACAAAAGTAACAATTGAAAAATCACCAGTTAGAAGTTGTAAAAATCGAATGGAAGTTGGTATTCTTTTATTTACCTTCTTTTCATTTCTTACTATTTACATTGCATTATTTAATCGAGATATTGTAAAAGTGGCTATAGGAGTATATATTCTTATGTCATTTTATTCTATATATCTTATAAGCTCATCAATATTTATGATGTAAAAAATTTCAATTCTATGCGGTAAGATGATCTCAACCGGCATAGATGATGTTATAAGTAAAATAACTCGTGTAACGGATAAAAATATTCCAGAATCTGTAAGGAGATCTAACGTAGAATTAATAAAAACTTTATCATACTATGATTGGGTTATCGGTTTGGATGATATGTATGTAGTTGGTATGACTAAATACATATTAGAACAGATTCATTATCTTTTTATGATAGTAGAAGAAACAAGTATATGTATTACAACTATTTTATATCTATCGGCTGAAGATATTACCAAAGAAGAAAAAAGAAATAATGTTACCAATATATTGAATATAAAAATCAATGAAATATCCAATTTGATCGAGCTATTAGGTGCTTTTGATGTGGATAAATTTGCTAACCTCATGCAAGAGAGCGATGCTGATAATATATTTGTAGATAAAGATAAAACTAATCGAGCATTAAGAAATATGAAAACCGATATGGGTATATTGATACCATCGGTAAACAAGCTTAAATCGATTTTTGAAGATTATCTTGAAACTTTTAATAATACCATGATTAACGATGCATCTACAAATAGATTTTTCAATTTGATTGAAACTCAATGGTTACCTTGTTTTAAGATTGATAAAAAAACAAATACTCTTTTAATTGCGAGAGATATCGCATAATAATACAAACCCTATACTCTTTACTAGTATAGGGTTTATTTTTTGTCTAAAACATTCTAATAATATTCCAAATCTATCTAAAAAGGAGTGTATAGAATGACTGGAAAATTTATTAATACAACTCATAGTGATAATATAAATCAACTTGTAAATGGTTTACAAAATATAATCAAGAATCCATACTATAAATGGAATAATCAATCTCCTACTGTCGTGACTTATTATAATCAGAATACTGAAATGTCTACATTAGACGAAGGTTCTAAACTACAGTATTCTGCACTAGGAGATGATAGTCCTACATACTATAATGAAATTAAAGATTTCTATTTATATGGAATAGAACGAGCTACAATACAGGTGGATAACGGAGAATTTGGTACTGAAAGTGATACAATTGAAGGTGAAGCTATAATTCTTCCAAATACCATTACTCCATATCCTGGAGATTATTTTAAAATTAATTATATAAAAGAGAATATGTTATTTAGAGTAACCTCAGTAACTCCAGATACATTGGAGGATGGAGCTAATATTTGGAAGATATCTTATAAAGTAGATTCTTCTCTTAATCATGATAAAGACTTAAATATAAAAGACTCATATAATATGATTCTTAATAATACTGGTACTAAATTTAATTCTATTATAAGAAGTGAAAAATTCAATCTTATAAAAGAATTAGAAAATAATCTTATCTGCTTAAAAGAATATTATAAAAATATATTCTATTCAGATAGAGTACAAAGTTTTATTTTTATTCATAATACGAAACATTTCTATGATCCAAACATGATAGAGTTCATTATAAGAAATGGTTTAATGGACGGTGGAGAAAACTTTATATTTGTTTCTCATATATTACCATTACCTTCTACTTTTTCTATCGACTATAAGAATACTTTCTTTAGATATTTAGAAAAGTTTGATTTTGATAATCTATATAAATATAGATATAATGCTATTGGTAGAATAATAGATAACGACACTACTATATTTTCAACTAGACCAGAAGAATATTTTAGTATAAATTTTAATTATAATACAGTAGAAACTTCTTTATTTGGAGTTTTACCATGTTTCAATGACGATTTTATAGTACGTCTTTCTCAGGGTAAGATATTTGAAAAGAATGACCCTTTAGCAATATATAATATAATAATTAAATTTGTTAACAATATTAATATCACACAAAATGATTTAGAAGTCTTGGATAATATAGAGCTAAATAACAATATCACGTTATTCTATTCTATACCATGTATAATCTTTTGTATTGAGGCTTTTATAAAACAGCTTATGATAGATGATAATAGTATTAAACCAAAAACATCCATATAATCATTAATTTAAAGAAAGGGTGTTTCTATGAACAACTTTTATAAAGAAGTGTTAGAAGATATGATAGCTGATGCTGAGTTTGATGCTTTAACACCAGAAGATGACTTGGATGAAGCTATTGATATTATGACAGATGAACCTTATGATACAGATATAGGTGATAACGTAATTCATGATAATAAGGAGGATAATTAAATGAGTAGAATTAATTTTATTAACGAAAGTGATTTAGATGAGGTAGATGCAGTTATATTAGCAAATGAAGATTGTGATGATATCGTGGAAGCTGAAGCTGATGAAGTTGAACTTACAAGTGAAGACGATGAAGAACCAGATGAAGATGTAGCTGATGTCATGTATGACGATATTAGAGATGATTCAACTACAATCGAAGATATGGCTGCACAGGATTTTCGTGCTGCTAGAGATAGTGGTATTGAAACAGATATTGATGATGATATCGTTGACATTATCTATGATGAAGAAGACGATGATGAAGATGACGATGATTTAGATGATTATGATGAAGAAGTCGATGAATCATATGCCGTTATGGATGTTTGCCAGGAGGTAAATGAATAATGGAAAAATTATTTAGAGTATATCCTGACAAAGGAAAATATATTTCTGGAATTTTACCAAATGGTAAAAGAATAGAAGATGTTACAGATTTACCATTAAATCGCATTGAATTTCTTAGATGTAAAGCAATGGCTACAGTATTTGCATTGGTAGGAAATCCACCAAAAGAAATTAATGTACAGTGCGATACATATGAAGATGCAATGTTACTATTTGATGAAATGGTAAATACTTTAGAAAAAATAGACAATACTTTCTCTATCTCTAATAAAGATAAAGTTGAAGATAATAAAAAAGTTGAATCTATTATCGAAAAAGAAACTAAATCTGTAGAGGAGAATTTTGATGAAATTGTTACTGAAGAAGATTCTATAGAAACAATTACTGACGAAGAACTAGAATTGAATAAAGAAGAAACAATCACTGAAAATGAAGAGATTGTAGAAGAAGAACCTTTAGAATCAGAAGAAAAATTAGATAATTCTGGTAAAAAAGAAAATGAGAATAAACAATATGATAATAGATTAGAACCTACATCCTCAAACAAAGACAAAGGATATCAGAGTTTTGACAAAAAAAGAAACAGCAAAAACAAAAAATAAAGAAACCTTAATCAAATCGTGTAGAGAAGTTTCAATTTTTATTGTAAACCCAATAAAAGTTCCTATTTTGTGTCTACCAGTATTAGCTGGTAAAAAGTTTTAAACCTTTTTTGTGTTATTATGATTTTTTACATTTATACAGATATTGTGTGTTTTTGATTTGTCAAACTAAATTCCTATATTATTGATGTAAGAGATTCTAAGTCTATAAAAAATAAGGGGGTTCACCCCATTTGGAGTAGTGGATTTCCACTACTCCATTTTAACGGGTTCTAGGCTTTAAGGATTTGGATTTATTATTCATCATCAGTATTTCAAATCTTATTTTCTTCAGTATCAATTTTATTTTTTCAGATTTGTTTTTCATGGTGAATACACCCTTTCCTTATGTAGCCTAGACGAGAATAACAACCCGTCTTGACTGATCAAATGTAATCTAATACACTAATACAGTGTTATCCTCGTCTTCTTTTGTTAGAAGGAGATTCATTTTAATCGCCTCCTTTCTAAAAGGATAACAATATATTGCATATATCGTTTCATCATTATAATATACAATTATTAATAATGAGTTTTACATTTTTTAAGAGGTAGCACAAAATGTGCTATCTCTTTAGATTTTCTATTTTTGTTATATATAATTTATCTGTACTGATTCTTTGAATACTTTCCAATAAATAATTACTTAACTTCTTTTTAGGTACTAAACTATTTAATGACATTGAAATTAAATATTTAGCTGTATTAAAATTATTAATATGAGTATGTCCTTGATTGAATGGTTTATTGGTATTATGTACTATAAATTCTCCTTTATTTACTTTATATATTTTATAATTTTTTCTAGTATAAATTACATTCAAATTAAATCACATCCTTAGAAATGGATTTAATTAAAAGTTAGTAATGGTATCGGAATATTCCGATACCATTAATTTTTATAATATACGTGTTAAACTTAAACATGTTTCATTATTAACAATAGCATCTCCTATATTATCTCCAAATTTAAATTTTAAATATAATTTATTAGAAGGAGTTAATTCTACCATAGCTATATTGCCAGAGAATAAATTCTTAGAATCTTTAGTAATAGTTTTCTTCATTGTACATGGTACTACTCTTATATCATCTATAAATAAACTTAATTCTATATCAGCATTTTTTGTTGCAGAATCTGCACATTGAATATCTGAAGATAACTGAATCATATAAATTCCTGCTTCATTTATAGAAATTGATTCTTTGTCAGAATTGAATACTGTAAATTTCTGGCTTGATGTTAATGAATATTGTTCTGCAGCAGGTGCAATTACTTGATATAATTTGGCTTTATTTTCTGTATAATCTGGAATAAAACCTTCATCGTATGTAATATAGCAATATCTAATCTGAGGTAAAGATAATGATTCTAAACTATTTAAACGTCTTAAGATACTGCTATATATATTTGTACTAGAACAAATAGCTTTATTAGATAATTGGCTGTATACGTTTGTGGTATTTACATTTGATTCTATTTCACTATTTTTTAAAAATGAAATATAATATTTTGAATCTAAATGTTCTTCATTTAAAGGACATGATTCTCTTGAATGTGAATTATCACTAGAAACATATATCTTATGATAATTTTGAGTCTTTAACCAAATTCCAAGACCGTATGTTGATACTCCTTCGGTCATTACAGATTCTTGCGTTAGAAGTATTTTTACTGTTCCCGAATCACTCAATATAGGGGTACATACACATCTAAAAGTATTAGTATTAGCATTCTTTCCTTTAACTATACCATAGATATGTACTTTATTTACTAATGCTTCAATATCAGAATCTTTTGTTTCCAATTCTTCTACTATAGTCATTTCTTCGTTTATAGTAATTTCATCTGTATCTAGTAAACTTTGTTCATATTCAATCAATCCTATTCTAATATATGAATGATTCTGTGCATTTAATAATGAGCAATCTGGATGTGTCAATCCGATTATATTACTTTTACCAGTATAAAAAAAATCTATATTACAATTGTGGTCTTCATGAAATATATTTCTAATTTGTATATTATCTGCCATTATTGTATTCCTCCTAATCACTAATTATTCTTAATCCCATATTAGGACTTACTTTTAATCTAGTTGTAGAACCACCAACTAATTTAGCATCGGATGTACTACATACACGATAATAAATATTACCTTCTATACGAGATACCGCTGGTAATGATTCCCCTTCAGGAATAACAACAACAGTAGTTGAATCTGTTATCTGAGATGGGAAAGTCCCAGCATTAATTTCTTTAGCAATATATCCTAATAAAGAATCTACAGTAACTTTTAAAGTAGTTTCTCCATTATCTATAAGCATTTCTTCAGTACCTTTTAATTTATTAAGTTGATCTAGTTCAGTTATTCTTTTCGATGAGAAATCACCAGTAATATTACTCATAATATACCACCTTTCTTATTATAATCAATATTAATATGATGTTCAAGATAAGCATAATAGACCACTACAGGAAATACCTGTAGTGGTAAAATTTATATTGTTCTATGTGGTCTAACAACACCATCACTATCTTTAATACCAACCCAACATACGGCTTTTCTTACATTTTTAGAAGAATCTCCGATATATACTCTCGCTCTTTTTGGACCACTTTTACCAACATGGGTAGTTTTCTTATTACCAGTTAAAGTAATTGTACCGTCTATTTCAACGGAATAATTATTATCATTGACATACATACCTCTTAAAATACTATATGTCTGCATAGATAAATGATAACTTGCAATATTGCTATTTGCCGGCATCATTTTATATATAGTATCCCATTCCTCATCAGTAAAATCTAGATTAACAGTTTTTGTTGAAATGATATTATCTACTTCAATTCTTTTTATATCTAAATAAGTTATCTCACCAGTAGTAAGTTCAATCCATATTGAAAACTCAAGTAATGCTTTATTACCACTTGGACTTTGTATGGTACATGAACTCATAGGTGTTCCAGGTAATTGAAAAATACAATTTCCAGGAATTTGAGTGAATACATTTTTACCATCGGTTGTTGCTGAAATACTTTTAAAGATTACCACATCATCATAATCACTATTCATAATTATTTTTATATTAATTTTGTGAGTAGATGATGGTTCTAATATAGTAGAATCAGCAGTATTTATGATTGATTTGTGATTACTATCAAAAGCCATACTACCATTACATGTGGCATCATTTTCATCCTTTAAAATATTATCTAAACCCCAAACTGCATCCTTGATACATTTTGATTTTTTACTATCTATGATTTCATAACATTCAGTTTCAACAATTATATGCTCTAATCCAATATCTTTTATATTGACATTTGTTGTAAAATTATTTGAATTGTATTTGGTTCTGGCGGAAAATTGTACAGTACTGTAGATACTAGAATCATCTACACAAGTAGCGGTTATTTTAAATTCATACCATGAACCACCTGTTCTGTGAGTTTCATTAGGATCTATTATTATATGGAAAATATCTTCGTTATTTTTATTTAATATCCATGTACTAGAACCTTTTGGTCGAAATTCTACTTTCCATTTTAGTTCACCGGTATGACTTGCTGTATTTGTTGCTAATATCTGAAAATATCCGGATCCAGCACTTACCTTTTCTTTTCCGTTATGAATATTGTCCGGGTTTAATCCACAGCTAATAATAGGTTTATTAGGTTTAGTTTTAAATGTCACGCTATTTACATTAGATTGATATCCATGTCCATTTGTACAATAACCTGAAAATGTGTACGATTTATTAGGGGTTAATTCTTTTATTACTGGTGAATCATCAACTCCACTGAATTTATCTGTAAAGTCGATATGTCCAGGTATACCCTTAATTGCCCATTTACTTATACCGGAACATCCGCTAGATTCGCAAGACCATGATACCTTAGCAGATTCTTGTTTAATATCAGAAATACTTAATTTAAATCCAGTTGGTGCTGAATGTGTATGAAGGTTTATGGTATTTACAAGAATATAATTACCACCCATAGCACAACCACTTGTTCCAGCAGCACATACTGCAGATAATTTGAATACGCTTCCGCAATTACCAGTACAAGTTTTACTCCAAGTTTTTCCATCACCGTCACTATTACTTTTAATAATAATATCAGAGTTATCATTTAATTTAACTGTCCATTGATAACCAAATTGATCGCTATTTGGTTTATTTACAGTTACTGCATAATTGCCATCATCGTTTACACCGTAATCTAATGTCATAGTTGGATGGGTATGACATGTTATTGATCCATGATGTGTATATCCTTCATAAGCCATATTTTAATCACTTCCTTTCTATTTCCAGTATTTTAGAAATACTGGAAATAAATTTCTCCTTCAGCTAATGAAGTAGGTATATTACTTCCAATAGTGATTTTACTAATATTTTTAACTTTATTTTCCAAAGCAGTTATTCTATTTGCTAATGAAAGATTCTGATTATCTATATAATCTTTCAAATTCTTAATATTTTCAGATAGATTCATATCCTGCTTATCTACATAAATTTTTAATTCTGATGTATTTTTATTAGCATCCTGAACAAGATTTAAAAGATCTACAAATCTTTTTTCAACATCTGAAAATTTCTGTTGAGTATACTGGCTGCTATAGTAAGTATCTTCTGATGGTTCATCATCATCTCCACTAAAAGCCAGTCTCAAATCTTTAAGATTAACTCTTCTAGTTAAATTATCCTGAGATATTGGTATTGAGGCATCATCTTTTAAAAGTTTTAATGCATCTAGTTCATATATGTGTTTTCCTGGAATTCCAGCCATTACTTATACCTCCTTAAATTTGTCTCCATAATCTATTTGTTATCTTTTTAAGTAAAATGCTATTAGTAGCAGATAACTGGATACTGCTCTGAGATAACTGTATATCTAAATTGTTACTCTTAATAATAGCATTACCTGTTGACATTAAACGTATTACCTGACCAACAACACCACCACCAAGTGCGGTAATAGTTAAAGCAGATGATACATTTACATATCGGTTAAGAATATTAGTTGTACCTATATTAGCAGTTGAAATACTTTTAATAGATTTAAGTTCTGCTGGTACAATATCTTTAATATCTGCATAAGTATATCTACTTGTAGTACTACTTCCTTCAGTAAATCCATTATTGATTGCCTTATCAATATTGGCACTGTGATATAAAGTTCCAGATATTGCACCATATATACAGAATTCATTATTTTCCAGTGTTTCCGTAGTTGATTTGGTCATAAAAATATTACCAGAAATATTTATTTTATTATTGATATTTTGTCCTGAATAGCATTGTAATAAATAATGGGATTCTTTAGCTGTAGCATTATGTACATCTACCAAAGCTCCTTGATCTTTGGAATTTACTAAAATATGATTAGTATATCCTAAAGATGTATTATTTTCAATTTTACAAATACAATCAGTTATAGTAATAAAACTAGCATTAGATATTTTAATTGTATTATTTCCAAAACAATTTTCTATAACAAATTCTTCATTTTTACTAGTTTTACCTTTTATTATTATTGGCAAAAATAAATTATTAAAAATACAATTTGATATTTTTAAACTATTAGATCGATTCAATTCAGAATCGATTACCGTTTCTGAATATATTCCAGTGCTATTACTTAAAGTTCTAATACCGTTGATTTTACAATTTTGAATAACAGCACCAGTTTCATTTGCTATTAAAATAGCAGTATTATTATCGATACCGTCAATATTGATATTATCAATTACTAAATTATTTGTATACGCAGTAATATTAATAATATTTTTTCTATCATAAGCATTAGAAGCATCAATATTTCCATTAACTATACAAATATTTTCAAAAACATCATTATCTGAATTATTATGAATATCGAATACTGAGCATCCATATGGAATGATAGTGCATCCATTAAAATCGATATTCATATTGGTGATAAAAGGTAAAGGTTTCTTTATAGCATAATTAGCATTTGGTCTAAATATAACTTTATAACCTGATTTTATACATTTTGTGATAGCGTCACTATCATCATGTTTCCCATCACCATAAGCTCCAAATTGTTCTGGAGCAACTGAATTGTTCAACGGGATAAATTTAGCTCTATTTGTATCGGATGTAAGCAAATAATGTACATTTGCTTTATCTTCAACTAAAGCTGGATCATATACAATTTTATATACGGCAGCACCACCATCACCTGCTGTCCTATAACCTAAAGTAATACAAACCTCACCTTCTTTAAAAGAAGCAGATTTCATTTTTTCTACATTATCAACTATAAAATTGGCATTGATAAGTTTTTTAATTGCAGCAATATCTGTAAGTTTCGTACCATCTACAGTTTCTACAATCATCTGATCGGTAAGTCCGATGGAATTAGATTCAGGTAGTTCTTGAATCTTTTTATCGTCTATAATAGCCATTATTAAACTCTCCTTTCTAAATTTAATAATATATTCCTAAACCATCTATAATTCTTGTAGCAAACATTTCCTGACCATCATCATTTAAATGAAGCCCATCAGAAAGAAATTTCTCAGAATTATATTTGTTAACAATAAATGTTGAATACATATCCAAAACTGGAATGTGATTTAATTTAGCAATTTCTATCATTGCATCTGAAAAATCAGATAAATATTTATCATTTACTGTATACTCATCACTATTTTTATCATCACCAGTATTTAACCTAGATCTAAAGATAGGGGTCATAAGCATAATTTTAGCCGTAGGACATTTTGTAATAATATTCTTTATAGCTAAATTGAGAGCTCCTTTAAACGTTTTATCGTCATTAGAGTTGTTATAACCGATATTAGCTTTACCACTTTTAAAATCATTAGTACCAACTGATACTATTACATAATCAGCATCAGATAATGTTGCAACTTCAATCTGTTTTAAAATATTTCTATCTGCTAAAATTTCATCATCATAACTACCAGCAGTTGCATCTCCAATAGTATTGTTAATGGTTCTTAATCCATACTTATTACTCAATAATGCTGGTATTGATTTATTAGCAATATCTGAAGATCCTAAACCAAATAAAATACCATCACCAAAAAGATGGATAGTTTTTCCATCAAATTTAGATTTAGATACAGTATTTACTTTAAACCATTCTGTATTTACCAGCATATAACCAGCAGTACGATAAGTTAAGCATTCATATAATTCACACTTAATAGCTGATAACTTAGAAGCATGATATATAAAATTATCGTCATTATATCTTCGTATTTCTACTAAATATTTATCTCCAGTAGTAGGTAAATTAGTTACAGTTTCATCTGCAATATAGTTACCTTCTTTTTTTATTGTAAAAATATTTATTCCAGATAACTCTTCACACGTATTAAAATCATCTGCAAGCATCTCTCGGGTAACTTTAAAGGTATCTGTAATCTCATCAATTCTTACAAAATCAATTACATGTAATCTATTTACATTACCTCTTCTGCGATATATTGGATGATATTCCATATCATCAGTATAATATACAGTCTGTGTTATATATTCATCAGCAGTACGTTCTACTTTTAAGATTCTAACAGCCTTATCGTTTTCACCATCTTTAGGAAGATTTAATACTTCAGAACCTAATAAGTATAAACCTGCTTTAACACATTCATTTATATTACCTTCTGTAATATGAGCAATAAATTCATAATTCTCAGCTAATTTGTTACCAGTTATAGCTCTATCAGCAATATCTTCTGTAACCCAACCACCTACTGGTGCTCTATTAGTAGGAATAGGGGTAGCTCCAGTCATTGCATCGATAACTTCTTTTGCAAGGTTTTCTAATTTGATTTTAGCATCATCAGAAGAAGTATCCATATCAGATCCCTTGATCTTGTAAGTTGCAGACATTTTAGAATCTAAAAGTTCATTTACTTCATCTGTACTAATTTTTTCATTAATCCCTTTAAGTAATTCTGTTTTTAATGTTTCTAATTCTTCTTTAGTAGCTTTAAACTTTTCAAGATTTTCTATATCGTCTTGAACACCACCGATACCATCAGTACAATATTTATCTATTGTATCTATCATAGACTGAATTTTATATGCTGAATATATACGATATTGAGTAGGTAATTCATTATCTTTAATAATACTTAATATAAAATTTCGCAGTGAAACTCTTTTAGTATTTTGATCATCTTGAACAATAAAAATGTCAGTTTCTTCAAGATTTGTTTTTTCTAAAAGATCTTTTATATTCACATCAACGTTAGTTTTGGACATGATATTACATTCCTTTCTTTTTGATTTTTATTTAATTGAATGTTGATGTAGCTAAAAAGACAGGAGTAGACTATATATAGTCTACTCCTAATTCTTATTTAGATAAAGTAGATAAAGATGATTTAATATCTTCTATCTGAGCTTTAAGATTTTCTATTTCTGATTTTAAAGTATTAACCTCTGATTTCAATTCTTCAGTTTCTTTCTTTAAATCATTTATTTCTTTCTGTTGATTTTGTACAACCTGTATTGTTAAAGTTATTAATTCTCCATATCTAAATGAATATATATAAATAGGATTTCCATCTTCATCCTTTTTAATAACTTTTGAATCTTCTAAACCGATACCATCTTCATCGAATTCAGTGTATTCATACATAGGATCTTTACAAATCATACCATAATCATTTACTGATAATCCTAATTCTTTCATAGAATCTTCAAAATCCTGAGCTATTAATCCGACATGAATCCTATCTCCATCATTAAAATAGAAAGTCTTAGATTTTATTTTAAAGAATAATTCTATTAATTTTTCATCAATATCATTTATATCATGTTTAAGATTTCTATCGGATGTAGATATAGTATTATTTTTAGCATATACTTGTGTCCATCTTGCATAACCACTACCTAATGAAACTTTATTGTCATAAGCCTCCATTACTCTGAATGCTGTATTGTAAAATCCATATTGGCAATTTAATAAAGACATAAAAATCGCTGCAATATTATTATTTCCTGTCTGAGTATTACCGCCTATATGCAAATTAGCTGAGGTGTTAACTGCAATTACTCTATAAGCGGTTCCATTTATTACCTCATATAAAGGAAGACCATATGTTATAAGACTATCATTGATAGCTAATTTCGTACTCAGATTACCTGCTGCATCGTCAATAGTTTGAAAATAACATCCGTTACCAGCTTTCCATCTTATATAAGTTGCTGCTGTTGATAGCATGATTAGATTGATTACATTATTGAAAAAATCACCGAAGTTATTTACACCAACTTTTACATTACCATCACATACTAAAGTTTGTACATAACCTGTCCAAGATGCAGGTTTCATCTGAATAGGGCCTCCAGATGCAAAATTAATAGGACCAGTCATTACTCCACCTATCAATTTCAAATAATCTGTATCTCCCCACCATGAAGTCCATGCAGCGTTACAATAAGCTCTATTAAGATAGGTATTTTTAGGAGTACCATCATTAACAGCAGCATATACGATAATTTCTTGTAACGGCATACCATTAACCATTGTACTTCTAAAATAAAACCAAAATTCTGAACTGCCAAATTGCGGTGGATTTGTACCTGTATTTTCTTTGCTTCTAATCCAAGCTACACAATTTCGATCATTAGGAACAAACCATGTAGTGTTATCGCCTTTACTATCACATTCTGCATATGGTTTATAAATATCTAAGTTAATAGTACGATTATTACTATTAAATTGACCTAGATTAATATAACCACCGCTACTATCATTTGTCATCCATTTAGCAGTACCATCTGATTGCCAACCTAAAACCTGTCCAGATGAACCACCAGAAGGAATATGTTTATTTCCTGAAGTTGTTGGATGAGTGTATACTGTATCTGTAAATTTTGCATCAGCAGGAACATCTAATTTTACTGTGTGACCATTTACAGTATCAGCATTTCCCCCATTAGCAGTCATAGATGTAGGTTTATCAGATAAATCCTTATAGCTACCACTAAAAGCAACATTTTTTAGATCAGCAAAATACTTTGCAATTTTTCCAAGAGATACAGAAAGTTTTTCTCCTGTTTTAAGATTTGTACGGGTAGAAGCTGTTGTAATGGTATTAGTGGTATTACTAGCATCACCCGTTTTATCAAGTTTATCTGTTACTTTATTCCATGTATCTATCAAAGCTGAAGTTATACCATCTAATATAGATTTATTAGTATGCGAATGCTTTTTTGAATTTGCATCATTCCAATTTTTTATTAGATCTGAAGTGATACCGTCTAATTTAGTTTTATCATCACTACTCATTAACCCATCTTTATCACCAGATGCATTATTAGCTATATCTTCTAAAGATATATCTTTAGTACCATCAAATTCAGCATTACCAATTTTTCTTTTGGTATATAACTTTGTTGCTGATTTAGCAGCACCAAATGTTTCAAATTTATTTTCTAATTCTACTAAAGATTCTTCAACCGTAGAAGTATCTGGTCTTGTAGTGGTTTCAGATGAAGTTTCATCTGGTATAACTTTTTTATTATTTATTTCAAGACTTATTTTATTATTCATACTTTGTAACACTCCTTATAATTATAATATGATTGCATGTGCATGATCATCAGTATCATGATGCCAATAATCAATCTGTTTTTGCAAGTCTTTTATTTTTTCATTAGTAGATTCCTCCAATGTTCCAACTTTATCAGCTAAATCTTTTCCAGTAGCAACTTCTAAACTATCGACTGATTTTTTAATTTCATCAATATTTGTATTAATAGACGAAATATCTTTTTTATTCTTATTCGCTGTTGTTGTTACTTCTGTTAATGAATCATTTAAGCTAGTAATTGATTGAGAAATTAAATCTATAGAATCTTTATTAGATTCTAATAATTCATCATGATTATCTAATCTTTCTGTATTAGACGATACAGATTCTTTTAAAATATTTATAGTATCTTTTAATTCGGTAGTTGTAGTTTCTAATCGTAATAATCTTTTAGATAACTTTGATACATTAGAGTTCTGATTAGATATCTCCTGTGATAATGTATCTAAAGACGATGTTGTATTTTGTTTAAAGGTATTAAGATTTTCAGATAAAGAATTTATCATTTCTTCTAAATGTATTTGTATAGCATTAATTTTTTCATCGCAACTAAATAATACTTTAGCATCTGCTACAGTCATGCTATATGTGTCAGCTTCAGTTTCAACTAAAACTAAATCACTATCTTTTATATTTTTATATAAAATACTCGGTAGTTCTTTAATCTTTATTTTACTCATTGTTTATGTCACCTCTTTATTTAGTTCTTTTCCATTTATAAATAGTTACTGTTGAGATAACTTGTCCTTCACTATTTGTAATTTTTTGTGTTATTGGACCGTTAAATAAATTAACCCATGTTCCACCTCCAAATAATGTAGCTGGATTAGTATTGGTTGTAGTATCTACAACAATTCCAACCGGATAATAATTTATAGGTTTTATTTCACTCATCTCTTTACGAACAACTTTAAGTTGCTCCATTAATGTAATTATATGCATTTCAGCACTACCAGCATTAATATTTTCTATCTGTAATTCTGATATATCAGAAAAACTTAATTTATTACCAGCTGGTAATGTGCTTGACGGTAAAACCTGATCATTAACGATTGCATCTAATAAAGAAAGATCAAATACTGTTAAATTATCTTCTATTCGATGACATTCAATTATAGAACCAATATCTGCTTTATAATAAATAGAAATAACTATATTATTTCCAGATTTGGATTGAATAATTGTAATGTTGTCAATATTTATATTACTTATACTATTTGCATAAAGTTTATATTCAATACTAGAAAATGATCCATCATTCCCAGTAGTTAATTTAAACTTTCCAAATATAAATCCAGATTTTTCAGTATCTGAACCTATTTCATATATATGCAATAAACACGAATACCATTTATCCTTATCATATCCAGTATCACCTTTTATAAAAGTTATATCAAATAAATCGAAATACTGATTTGAAGATGTAGCTATTTTAGATAAACCGGTATTAGATCTATGCTCGACAAAATCTCTTACACTTGAGAAATAATTGGTCATATCTAAATAACCTGATTGTCTAGCAGATTCTGCATCGACTCTAGCAGATTCTGTTTTAACCCTATTAGATTCAGCAGTTACTCTTTTATTTTCAGCATCAACTCTAGCAGATTCAGCAGTTACTCTTTTATTCTCAGCATCAACTCTAGCAGATTCAACTATATCATAATTCTGCATGGTAGCTGTCCAATTATCAAAAGTATCAGATCTTGTAGATTCAGCATCTGAATAACTTTTCATGGTAGCTGTCCAATTATCAAAAATAGTGTTTCTATTTTTTTCAGCATTAACCCTATCCGATTCAGCTGTCTCTCTAGCAGATTCTCCTTCTGATATTTTATTCATTAATTTAGTAACAGAATCCATTTGTTTCTGTATATTATCAGAAACAATTCCTACTTGAGTATCTATATAATTATTCATAAACTCTTCAAATACATTCATTTGAATTTTTTTGGTATCTTCGCTATCTTCTAATACCATATAATCTAAAGAAGAAATATTAGTCTTTTCTGGAAGTTGACTAATCTTTATTAATCTTTCGCCAGACATTTTTGCGTTTCCTCCTATTCTTTATTTTGTAATTATTTGTATGTTTCGGGAAATACCCTAATAAGCCATATACAGGAAAAAAAGAGTATACCTATTAGGTATACTCTTTTAGTTTTTTATCTACATAAAGCCTGGAATGTGGATGGTCCACATTTTCCATCATGTTTTAATCCTCTGGTATTCTGCTGGAATTTTAAAGTAGCATTATAACAACCTTTACCCCAAATACCATCTAACTTACCTGCATCTGCTCCAGAATGGCTCATGTCATAACCTTTGATATATAGTAATGCCTGTGCAATAAATGCAAGATCACTTGCTCCATTTTTAACGGTTTTACATGCTTTTTTAGTAGCTCTACCAAAAATACCATCTTCAACTAAACCTGCCTTGTAAGTTCTATTAAGATATTTCTGTAATGCTTTAACTAAACCTGCTTTAGTCTTTGGACCTACTTTTCCATCTTCAACTAAACCAATTCCATAATGACCATTTAACCATTTCTGGATGTATTTAACTACTCCTTTGGTTTTATTAGAAGAAGCTGTTGGTTTAGATGTTGAAGGTTTTGATGTAGAGGTAGATTTATTTGAAGTATCTAACCATGCTGGAATTCCATAATATGCCCATCTAGACTCTTTGAATTTTTCTGTATAAACATTCATTGCAGATGAACGCATTTCAATCGTGGTTCCATCACCCATATAAGCACCAACATGAGTAAATTTAGCATTGAATACTAAACACGCTGTTCCTTTTGGAAGATTTTTGATAGAGCCTTTAACTTTACAAATATTGTAATATCCTCTAGCAGTATTATCTGCTTTTGATAAAGGATAAATAGATCCAGAGCAATCCGCTCCAATTCTACCAGCACCTTCTTTAAGCTTATTATTATAATAAGCTCTGTTGTAAGTAGATGAACCATATGAACGATATAATCTATCTACTAATTCTTTAGTAATAATTTCTCCATTAGCACCCCATAAATAAATAGCACCGCTATTTAAAAGGTGTCTATAATGATCTTTAAACTGTTGCTGTGTAACCATTTTATATTCCTCCTTAAAAAATTATTTACTTTTATGTCCAATTATTTAGACTAAGATTTGATATGTTAAAACAGCATTTGCCCTAAACCTTACACTCTAGGTTTAGGGCAAGTTCCTTTTTATCTTTTAAAAAGGAGACGACGTTTTGTAATGTACAGCAAGTGTATGAACTATCCGTGGTAGCCATACGAAGGAAAAATTAAAAATTGCTTGTATCACCAACGAAGCAAAGTCAAGGAAAATGATAAGGGAGATTCCTACTCCCTTATCATAATGTTTAATGTTTTAAATACAAAATTGTTCTTTTATATATTCAGCTTTCTTTCTAAGTTTTCTAAATATACGATCTATTTTCTTTTGATCATACATTCTTGCATATCCTTCATATAGCTTATATACCTTTGGATTGGATATATTTGCTAAATCTTTAGGGGTAACCAGATTATCCGACTTATCAACTACATGAATATCAGCTCTAGAAAGTATATATGCTACAAATTGTGAACAAACCATGCTCATAGCATCGGAAGACATTTCTTTAGATCTTTTAAAAATTATATTTAAAAGATTAGAATATCCATACATAGTATGATTTTTATTCTCTAGCATTTTATTTAAAACATTTTGAATTTTCTCAAAATCATCTTCTTTAACAAATATACATGATACTGAAATTGACGCATCTTGATAAGTTTCTATATAGCCATCAATAGATTCTAAAGATATACCACCTAATTTACAAGTACCATTATTAGCATTAAATGAATATAAATGCTTTAAAGACGAATCAAAAGATAATGATGCATGAGAATACTTAGCATGAGTATATGTAGTTATAACTTTCCCGAAGTTTGTATTGGTATACGAAGTTACGATAAATATAGGTTTTTTATTATCATCAGAAGCTTCACACAATAATTCTATTTCAGCTTCAGTTAACGACAATAATTCTTCTATTGGTTCGTCTTTTTTATCATCTTCAACCTCACCAGAAGCAGAAATTGAATTGTATTTTGGCATTTCTTTTTGATCAGTAGCTCCATTAGTTTTATTAGCAGCTTGCTTTTTCTTTAAAAAAACATAATGTGCTTTAGCATTTTTAACTGGTCTTGAATTTCTATTTAAAAAGTTTTCATCAATACCATATGATTCTTTAATAGAACTTGGAGCTGATAATACGTAAAGTATATCATCCCAATCTCCATCATTACTAATTTTATATCCTTTTGGAAGTGATCTGTTAATTTGGTTTTCTATTTTTTCTAATGGTCCAAAAACAGCATTTAATTCTTCATTACATGCATTTCTGGCATTAGGAATAAGATCCCATAAACTACAATAGTATATATCAGCTGAATCAGTTGTTCCTTTATAAAATTTTTCTAGTTCTTCTTTTTCAGATATTCCAATCTCTCCTTTAGAATATAATTTCTTTTCTGGTTTTAATAATAATTTAAATTTTTTCAGAGTATCTTGATAAATTTTCCTTCTTTTCTTTAACTCTTCAGTATCTAATTCTTTATAATTTATATCATATTTTTTACAAGCTTCATCAAAAGTTCCAGAAAATACTAATTTAGATTTTTTATCATTATATTTATATAAATATACTTTTTTCTGTAAGGTATCACTATTTTTTCCATCTATAGCAATAGCATCATCGTGTAAAGATTTTAAATTCAATGAATAATAAGCAAAAGATACTAATGCTTTTTTCTCATCATCATATCCATATGTATTTTTATTTATCGTTTTCTTATTTTTGTCCAGTGCAATATATTTAGATTTTCCACCACTTATTTTATTTGCAACAGCAGAAATATTATCAGCATTTGCTAATATTGCCATAAATGTTAAAAATGAAGCTGATAAAACAAGAGAAGCATCTTCTTTCATAACACTACTTTCTTTTATCGATAAGAATACAGTATTGTAGTTATCGGCTTTTAATTTACCGCCATAAGGTTTAATAACTTTATTTACTTCAGTACATGCGTTACCAGCTTTTTTAGAATCAATATTTGAAATGCACAGCGAATCACCAAAATCAGTTTTTTCACCATTAATCCATTTAGTTAAAGAAGATTTAGATGTTTTTGGTTCAAAACCTAACTCTTCTAGTTTCTTAATACATTTATTATATATATCATTTCGTTCTTTATTACCCATGATTAAGTTATTCCTTTCATAGTTTTATAGTTATTAAAATGTTTCACAAGACAAAAAAATAAGGTGGAAACTAATCCACCTTATTTTAGTATTAATTGCACGTTCTACAGTACACAGTATAAACTTGTAATGTATTTCTAAATTTTTTCGATTAATTCAAAATCATCTATGCTTAATCTAATTTTTGTGTTTTTCTATGCTTCTGGAGTTTTTACTTTATTGTACTTTTGTAATTGTATAATATTTTAGTTATATATTATAATAGTGAAACAAATAATCTAATCTATTGTTGCCCACTACATAGTGTTGGGAGAAAGAGGATAGCGATGACTTATACAATCGTAAATTACCCAGGAACAATTTATAGTAGCATTGAGATGGACGGACTTGACAAAGAAACATTATTGCAGATCGCTGATAAATATATCAACGATAGTAAAAATTCCGATGACTTTAATAAGTTTATCAAAGCTTTTATTATTGATGGGTTGCCTTTATCAAAAGTTCCATTAGCTACAGGATTGAAAGAGTCAACTTGCTCGGCGTGGGCATCTGATCTTATTCCTGCAATTGCTAATGATTTCAAAAAGTTCAAGCTTGAACATGCTCGCAATCAGAAGCAGGAAGTTAATTCTTCTAGTAACAATAGCGGATTTGATATCTATAAGTATGCTGAAGAATTCGATGCTGATTATTATGATATGCATACTGGATATATTTATCTTGTACAGGAATATAATAGGGCTCGTAAGTTTGGATTACCAGTGCATGGAATTAGAATTATTGATAATGGGCAGGTTATCGGTTATGCTAGAAAGTTAGATGAATAATTTCATCTAACTTAATCAAAATAAAAATAAGATGTAGAATATTCTACATCTTATTTTTTTAAAGAAAACTAAATTTATATATTATCATAATGAAGAAAATAAAAAGTACCAGTAGGAGCCGAATCCTACTGGTAAAATATTCTTCAAAAAGAAGAAAGAGAGGTGGAAAGTATGCTCCTATCAAGCGAGAACATGGAACTTTCCTGGTTAGCAAATTTACTGAATATTCCTTTCAGTAAAGCTGTTGAACTTGGGATCGACAAGTGTCTTGACCTTGCCAGAGTTTCAACAAAAGATAATCCCTTTAATTTAGCATATAGTAATACTAAATAATCTTTTTCAAGATTATTTAAATGTTATATGAAAAAATTAATCAAATGGATTATTAATATATACATATAAAAAAAGAGTATGGATAAAAAATTCCATACTCTTTATTTTTTATAAATATTTCTTAAGTCTATTCTTTTCTCCAACATGAGAATTATCAATTTTGTATTCTTTCATTTTCTTTTTTATATTTTCAGCTAATTCTTTTTCATCTTCATTATCTACAAAATTAAATAATTTTATAGCAGATAAAACATGTTTCTTATCCGGCATAGGATATTTTCTTTTTTCCGGCAAACCAAATACTTCATCTGGAAGATTGTTTCTTTTCTTGGCGGTTAATGATGATTCAGTTACTAATGATTTTTTAGAAAAATATTTTCTATATCTTTTTAGGGATCGTTCTGTTTTTATACTAGAAGAAAAAACTTTTTTCAGATTAGATATATTTAAATTATCTGTAAAAGTAGAAGTTCCTCTTATATAAACAGCATAGTTTTTAAATTCTTCTGGTTTAAACAAACGTACTATCTGATCTCCTTCTATAACATACTTTCCTATATTATGTCTTTCTACAAATTTGAAAGTATACTCTATAAAATCTTTTATCAGTGAATCACAATATCTATTTCTTGTTTCTTCAGTTGAATGGCTATCTTCCCATTTTTGTTTATCTGTATAAAAATATTTCTTTCCAGGTCCTTTAAAAAAGGAAGTAGTCATTTTTCCAGCTTTTAATTTACCGCCATAGGTATATCTCCATATATGACAAATATCATATAAATTACAATATTCAATATTTTTATCTAATGTTTCTGTATCTATAGTCTTATAACCAGACATAGAATATCCAGTAATAAAACACAAATTTATTTCTCCAGAATCAAATTTTTCTTTATTATAATAAATATCTTTTTGATTTAATAAAATACCTTCTTCTATATACAATTCATTAGAAGATTCTAAAAGATCTTTATTATTTTTTAATATATTTTTAAGTTCATTATGACCTTTCATAGATGCTTGTAAAACTTGAGGTAATGAAAGTTTTATGAATTCATCTTCATATTCTAAATTCATTTTATAACAACAGTTATCCTCTTTACAATAGATAATACAATCACTGTCGCAATCTATAATAGTCGTTAACGTTTTACCTACAATTCTCTTTTTTATACTTGCTTTTTCTGTATCTTCTATTATATAATTTGCATTTCCCTCATGTAGTTTAATATATTCCATAATTTGGTTATAACCAAATCCTCTTCCAATAATTTCTTCTAAATAAGTTTCAAAATATAAATTCTTTAAATCTTTAACAGGTTTATCCCATTCATCAAGACATTTCTTTACTTCATTAACACTTGCTCCATCATCATAAAAATTAGCTGCTAAAGATAAGAAGTAAGCACTACCAGATATTTTCATATATCCATTACGATAGATACTATTATTATTAGAAGAACCAGCAACTTTTCCAGATCCATTAATTAGTTTCTTATTCTTTTCAAGTTTTTTAATTGTAACCTCTATTTTTTCAGAATCTTTAGAAACTTTTTGTAATTTTCTGAGCTTAGCAATAGTTTTATCTATACAATCTATCATATGCTGTTTCTCTTTATCTTTAGTATTAACCTTAGCAATTATCTCCGAAATCTCTACCATTAATATACCCAATGGCATTCCAACTACAGATGCCATCGATATTAAAGCTGCTATACACAAATAATATTCAATATTTGATCTTTTTTTATATTCTTTTTCTGGAGTGTTATTTATGGTTTTAATCAATTCTTTAACATAATTTTCATCGGACAATTTTGCTTTATTTATTCTAAGCATACCTTCTTCTATATATGATTCATTAAAAGAATCTTGGAAGTTTTTATATTGTCTTTCCCATTCTTTATATAACAGAAAATATCTTTTTCCATATTTAATAAAATCTTTATGAGTAAGACCTTCTCGTTTCCACATTCTCCAGAATGATTTTATCATAGAAGTACCAATACATATAATAGGTTCTCCTTTTATATCAGAATAAGGAATAAAAAGCATTACATGTATTCCTTCAACAATATATCTTTCATTTGATTTATGAAGTTTATTTATTAACCATTTAAAATATTTAGTAAAGCTATCTCCAAATGATTCTAATTTTATATTAGAAAAATCTATATCTACCATTTCTGGATTTTCTTCTAAGAACTCGGAGACCATTTTCATACTGATATCATTTTTTCTAGTTCCAGCATTTTTAAACTTATCATAGCATTGAAATATATCTAATTCAATTATAGTAGCATTTTCTTCGTTTGCTAATTGTCTAGCATAAGTACTTTTACCAGAACCACTTAATCCAGTGATAAATAAGATATTATGATCACTATCTTTTTTCCACATATCGATATCTAATTCTGCATTCTTTTTATCGATAATATAGTTTTCATTTAAAATATCTTCCCCATCTGGATCTGAATAGACATATCTGAGTTCTTCAACTTCATTAAAAATAAAATTTTCATCAATCTTTATGACTTTATCGGATAAAGCTTTATTTTCTATAATATCAGCCATTTTCATAGCTTCTTTAAAACTCATTCCTGAATTAACATCCCATCCTAAATCTAATAAAGTTTTCTTATTCTCTTCTTCTTTATCTTCTTCCTGTTGATATTTTTTATACTCAGTATAAAAATCATCAACCCATGAATTAGTTGGAATTTCAGTTGGACTAAATCTACTCGTTCTAGAATAATTATCTACAGTTTGCATATTTTTTGGATTTTGTTCAATTTCTTGCTGTTCATTAACTAATCCTGGTTTTACATATATCATACCTGACATTGAGTGTTCATCAGGAATGACAAATCCATATCCTTCTACCTTATTATTTTTAGAATTATTTAAAGAAGTTAAGAAATCTCGCAATTGAGTAAATCCATTTGAATCGTAGAATTGATAATTAGCTATAGGAATAGCTTCTTGATTATCTTTAATTTCACTTTTTAAATTTAATAATTCTTGTTTTTCTAAGAATTTTATTTTAAATAAGAATTTATCATCCAAATATAAATTACGAATATTCGTTTCATACTCTGCTTGAATTCTCTGTCTATTAGTTAAATCATTATACTCTTCTAAAGTAATATGGAAATAATCATCTTTATAGTCTTGTATACTTTTGGAATATTCAATAACCCTATCAAATATAGGTTTATGACTATCACTAATAAATGGTAAAATATCTTTTATAAGATAAAATTTACCATTATTATACATATCATTATCCTGATCTATTCTTTTAATATCTCCATGATATTCTGCTTTAAAGAATCCAATATATACTTTATTATAAGTACCGTGCCATTTTATAAAATTAAGTAATTTATCTGGTTCATTACATCCAATCTCATTACAATTTTCAAATTCTCTTATATAATGAATACCAGTATATTCCATATCTTTTACAATAATTCTTGCTTCTTCTTTACATTCTAAGTATGCTTGTTTTCTATCCGGAATTCCTTTGGTAACCGATCCACCTGGAATTCTATAAGTATTATCGTCATTTAATCTCAGATATACTTGAAGTTCTCTATTTTGATCTATTTTAAATATAAAAGTTTCTACTCTTTCTCGCAAAAACTTATTATCATCAGTAATTATAATACTATTCCATAATCCATTAATGTCATAGTATCCACCATTTTTTCTTATTTCTTCAATAGATATTTCATATGATGGTCTTTTACAATTATCCATTTTCTATGGTCCTCCTTGTAAATAGTAATCAGTTATCATAATGTTGAGGAATTGCATATTAACAGCCAGATTGACCCTATACCATATGGTATAGGGTCAGGAGGTATTAACATGAAAATTTACTACAAATCAGTATGAAAATTATTTTATGCAAGAATACTTGTATAATTATAATAATGTTATTAGATTTGTAAAAGTCATGATTAATAATTGTATATTATACTAGTGAGTAAAAAGTTTGAGACTTTCCTTTCGAGCCTCAAATACATATTTGTCCATTGGTGGCAACCTATAATTGGACTCTTACTTTTATGTAAGGTATAGTTTACTCACTTACTCCGAAAGGAGAAGGAGGTGAAACAACCATGAGCGAGGTTACATCTCAATGAGAATGGCTTACCAGAGACAACTACATATGCGAATGGTACTACTAGTACTAAAGAGTATGTGAAGGATACTAGTCTCATCGAAAAGGTTGTACTTAATCGTCCTAACGATTCAAGAGCAATCGCTACTTTCGACGAAAATGGTAAGTTGCATGTCGATGTGAAAAAAGCAATTTAGTTTGCTCTGAGTAACATCACCGATGGGTTTACTCATCAAATTGTTCGGTAGGGATTAAACTCCCTACCGAATTAATTTTTTATAAAATTTCTCTTATTATTTTTTGTTCTGATACAGGAATATCTTCAACTGAAGAATACGATTTACTTCTTAGATTAGTATCTTCATTCATTATATAATAACCGTCAATATCCATCATATATTTAATACCCATACCAGATTCATTTAAATCTTCTAATTCCACTGGAGGAATAGAAATATCTAATACGTTATTTTCGATATTAGATAAAATAGTAGATTGTAATATTTCTGTTAATGCTTTTAACTCGTTAGAAAATCCAGAAACTTCTTTAAATAAAGGATCTCTAGCCACATCTTCAATACCAAAGCAAGGTTTATCTACTAATAATGAATAAAAATCAGTATCTAATTCAGCAAGTTCTAATAATTCATTATAATCTATATCAAGATTATTAAGATATTTATATACATGGACATCTTCATTCTGCATCATTTCTTCTACAGATATTTTAGTTAATTTACCATTAATAATAGTAAACATATCTGACATATAATCTTTACATATAGCCTGTTTATAGTTATCATCTTTAGCAAATGTATTATTTTGTAAATAATTTACTATATAAACATCATTGGAATTAACCGATGGCAATGCAGTCATTATCGCTGCACATGATTCGTTAATATGTATAACAGGTTTATTTAATTCTTCACCCATAGAATTTTTCAAATCTAACATAATCTCTATTAACTGTTCAAAATTATTATCTGTTAATCTGATATAATTATATTTTCCCATTTTAACTATAGCTTTTTCTTTAGCTTTTTGTTTTTCTCTATAATCAGTCATTTCTCTTTTATTAGGATTAGATCCACCATCTTTTACATCAAATACCAAGTTAAATGGTATATAGTAAAAATCAGTAATCCAGAAATGTTTATGTCCGTTGTATTCATACGGAATAACAACCCCTGGAGATTGAATGTCTGTAGATTTTACTTTAAGAAATTTATCCATAAATTCTAATAAATTCTTTTCATATGAACCTACATATGATACTCTACCCCCATCAGAAAATTTGTATTCTCCAGAAATAGATCTACCAGCAAGCATTTTTTGCTGAAATTCTGGATCTCTCATTCTTTCTTCTATTCTAGTATTTTCATGTGCCATTTTGACATATTTATCATGACAAGATTTTTTACCACAAAGTCTATCATATCTACCTTTATTCTCATCCCATTTTGTTTCTCCTTTACAGATAATGCAATTACCATGGTCTTTTTTATTAACTGTATTAAATACTACTCTTAAAGGAGTATAATCTTTAGGTATCATATCTTCATGATCATCTGCTATATGAGATACTAAATTTTGTCTCGTATCTCTTTTATCACAATAAGGACATTTATATTTCTTCTGATAATTAGTTTTTTCTAAAACAATCTGCATTGCTCCATATCCTTTCTATTTTTGTTTAGTTACATTAATGTTTCAGTATACTAACTTAGGTAAAAATAATATACTAGAACTTATAAATAATAATTTAAAGGAGGTAATAAAGTGAAAGAGCAATATGAATATACTCTAACTACTGATGAATTTAGAAAACCAAGAATTCTAAAAAATAATGATGCTATTTCTCAATTATTAATACATCTTATATTATTAGAACCCGGTACTTATTCCAATAGACCTGAAATGGGTGTAGGTTTAGTATCTCATTATAGATATAGTAAGAAAGATGAACTTCATACGTTAAGTAATAAAATTCAAGAACAAATTCAAACATATTTACCTGAATTTGATGCTGTCGATGTGTCAGTATACTACGATGAAAAAGATGCAAATGGTGAGGATATTATCATTGACATTGAATTAGATGGTACTGTATATAAATTTGAAACAAGTAAACAGGAAGATAATAAAATAGGTCTAAAAGACCTTAAATAAGGAGGTAAAAACTTTATGGATATGAAAGAATTTAGAGAAAATCAGAATGATGAAGAAATTATTGTTAATCCAAATTTAAAATCATCTTCAAGTGGAAATCGTGTTAAGGTTGATCCTGTTGAATTACGAGGATTAAAAACCGCAGAAGAGATTGCTCTTGAGAATGGTGGCGGTATTACCGAGATTGATGAAGCAAAAATACTTGCTGAAGATGCTATTGAAAGGGAAGCTGAGATGCCTGATACTATTCGTGAAGTATTAGAGCAGACTGGTGGTGAATTAGATACTGAAGCTAGAGAAAGTATTTTTGGATTTGATCCAATTGCAGCGATGGAAACTCCACCTAAACCAGGAAAAACTTCATTAAAAGAAATTACGGAAAATGCAAAATCTATTATGGATTCTAGAGATATCCCAGATCCAACACCGATCGAAGATCAGATTCCATATGAATCTGATTTCTATGATATCGACGATGATGACGAACTTATTGATGAACAGTCTTCACCAAAACCAATTTCATCACATCAAGATTTAAATATACCTACAGCTCCTGAAATTGAGCCTATCGAAAAAGCTGATGAGATTAAAGCTCCTGAAGTTGCTAATACTCTTCCTGAATTTGACGATGACGATGATGACGATGAAGAACTTATCGATGAAGATCAGGGACCGACAGATGATGAAATTATGGAAAATCTTAAAAAAGAGATTCATGAAAAGATTTCTCCTATTGCTAAAAAATTTGATATTTCCACATTTTCAATTGTTAAAAAACCAGTAAGAGTTAAGAATGCCATTCCAGTAGCTGAAGCTGCAGCTGGAAATAAATTGGCTGACTGGGTATTATACAATAGTGGAAAAACAATTACAATGGAAGGTTTCCTAGGATCTGAAATTGATACTATTATCAATCGTACATCAAGAAATAACGTTCAGGGATTACGTGAACAATACAATATGTTATACAAACATGACAAAACTCCAGGTAAACCGGGTACTTTTGAAGAATGGGTAAAATCTATTAGTATTTTAGATGTAGATCATTTATATGCTGCAGCTTATAGAGCAACATTTGAAGGATGTAATTTTATTCCGTATGATTGCCCAAATAATAGATGTAAAAATTCATTTTTAAGTGACAATAGACCATTTATGTCTCTTGTTAAATTCGAGAATGATAATGTTAAACATCGTTTCAATAAAATCCTTAATGGAAATTATACAACCGCAGATTCTTGGTATGCAAGTGAAATTGTACCTGTATCAGATACTTTTGCAATAAGTTTAAGAATGCCATCTATTTATGATGCAATTATTAAACCTGCATATATTGATGAAGAATTCTATGCTAGAAATGAAGCAGTTGTTGCTTTATCTAGCTATATCGACGAGATCTTTTATATCGATGCTGAAAATCAGCAGCTTCGTCCAATCGAATCTGTTTATTATCCTAATAATATTGGTAAAACAGAAAGAGCGAGAATCGTAGCTCTTAAGAAAATTATCAAAACACTTAATTCCGATCAGTACAATATGATCGTAAGCTATATCAGTGCAATTAATAGTGGTGATGATAAAGTAGGTGTAAAATACGTTATACCTGAAACAAATTGTCCTAATTGCGGTGCTTCTATTCCTGAAGAGGAAACATCAGCCCTTAATATGCTTTTTTTACGGCATCGGCTGGCAATGCTGGCCAATGGATAAATTGGGTAAGCTTTGTATCTGCGTGGCTTAAAGGTAGAGTTACCTTTATGGAACTCTACAATATGCCACTTAATATATTTCACTTTCTTCATTGCGTATGTTTAAATGAACAACGTAGTGAAGAAGGTAGAAAGAATAAAGAAAATGAATTAGAAAACGATATGATAGAAGAAGCCATTGGTGGCTAAAAATAAATTAGGAGGTATCCATTAATTGGACAGAATAGATTTTTCAAAATCTTTAGATATCGATACTCCAATTCAAGTTTCAAATATATTTAATGAAATATTGACTATGTATAATTTATTAGCCGATTACGAAATCAATGTAAGTGGAACTATGAGTGAGAACGGTATTATTGTAATAAATGCGTCCTTTGAGAATACCCAAGAAGCCATTGATGCTTCTAAAGTATTACATTCAGAGGGAATGAGAATTAATGATGAACTATATTCATTAATAAATAAATTAGATAAAAATACTTTAAATTTAGTATTAACTAAATTATAAAAAATGGGATGAGGGTTTTCTCATCCCATAAATTGTGGTATACTTAAGATGCTCAACATTATGATAACTAACTATTTTATAGGAGGAGAACACATGTTATCGGTAAATGAAGATACTAATATTGATAGTCAAAAACATGTAATAATCACACCATTAGATGTAGAAAAATTTGTAAAGGCTAATAATGTAAAAGAAGTATCAGATCCAATATTTTTTGTAAGAGATAATGTACCGTCACCAGATGGTTTATTATCATATGAAATTTTTGGTACTAGTAAAGAAGAAAGAGCAAATACATTTGCATATATAGATCTTCATGGATGGTTTATGCATCCATTAGTATATAAATTATGGAGTAGAATGGATAGCCGTATAAGAAATATCGTTCATGGGACAAAGAAATATTCCATTGATGAAAACGGTGATTTCGTTGAAGATGAACATGGTAAATCAGGTGTTAAATTCTTAAAAGATAATATGAATAGAATCAAAATAAAATCTACAGAATCTAGATCTCGAGATAAAAAGATTGATTTTATTTATAAATACAAAGATGTGATTTTTATGAATAAAATGATGGTATTACCACCATATTATAGAGACGTACATACTACTGGAGGGAATGTAGGAGTAGGTATTTTAAATAAATACTATTCATCTCTCATAGTAAATGTAAGATCATTAACAGAAACTGCAGATTACGGTTTATCAATGTCAGATGCGGTCAATGGTAGAATACAAGAAACTATAACACAAATTTATGATTGTATATGTGGTACTTCTGGAGCTGAATCTGATGGTGTTGGTTTATCTAAAAAAAGAGGATTAGTAAGAACTTCTGTTATGTCAAAGACAAGTGATTATGGTACTCGATTAGTAATAACAGCACCAGAATTAAAAGTTGAAAAAGTAGAAGATCTAATGGTAAATTTAGATTATAGTGCATTACCTTTATCATCAGCGATTGTTAATTTTAATGCATCAGTAATATTCTGGATTAAAAGATTTTTTGAAAATGAATTCGGTGGTGGAGTTAAACACAAACTTATTAATGATAAAGGTAAAATAGAATATGTAGAAGTTAAAGATCCTTTAATCGTATTCTCAGAAGATAGAATAAAAGAAGAAATGAATCGATTTGTACATGGATATTCTAATAGATTCATACCAGTTGAAGTACCATTGGTAAATGGAAAAACTTCTTATATGATCTTTAAAGGTCATAATGTAACGCCAGAACAAGTTGCTAATGGTGATACGCTTGGAGAATCTTCATTAATTAATAGAAGATTAACTTGGTGTGATATTTTATATATGGCTGCAACTGAAGCTTGTAGTGATAAATGTGTTTTAGTAACACGATTTCCTATAGATTCAGCATATTCACAAACACCAATGAAAACTAGAATATCTACAATAAAAGAAACAGAAAAAATATATGTGAACAATACCTATTATCCATTTTATCCTAAAATTAGAGAAGAAGATATTGGTAAAAATACGAGTCATATGTTTATAGATACGTTCCAAATGTGTAATCTCTATTTAAAAGGTTATGGAGGAGATTATGATGGCGATCAGGTTAGTGTAAAAGGAGTTTATGTGGTAGAATCTAATGATGAATTATTCAACTATATGAATTCTAAAGCTAACTATATAACATCAGGAGGTTTAAATATAAGAGTTTCTTCAAACGAAGCTGTAATGGCAATTTATTCTTTAACTAAAGTTTTACCCGATACAGAAAAGAAATTAACTACAAATATAGAATTTGGATAAATATTATACAGGTTACTTATTTAAGGAGTAACCTGTATTTATAATAAATTCATCTAAAAACTTTATAATAACTTTATTTATACATAAGAAAGGAATGATGAATTTGAAATATAAAATGTTTGTTGCTGGAGTTATTAATCAAAACCAAAGTTATACTGGTAGAGAACTATATGAAATGATTGTATCTCGAGTGACAGAACGTCCAGATTTAAATAGTGATATTGCTTGTGAAATATATGACAAGTATTTCAGTAATAATAGTACCTATCATGGTATAAATCCAAATAGCAGATATTTTGTTAAAAAACAACGAGGTAATGTTTATTTAGAACGTGATAAAAGTTAATATTATCCTATAGGTATTAAACCTATAGGATAATATAATTTGTTAAAATACCAAATTTCAATTATATAATATAATAGTGAATAGAAATAATATTAATCTATTCAGACACTATTAATATGGTTATCGGATACATAAATCCGAGGAAAGAAAAAGAGGTAAAAACATGAACAACGAAACAAAAAACACAAACATTACAGAAACAGAGAACACTGAAGTGGTAACTGTAGAGGAAACAAAAGCATCGACGGGATTTATGAATATCGTTGAAAATATGAAACGAGATTTTTTAGCGATGGTTGACTATGATCCTGAGGATGAAGATAACTGCGATGATGATACAGATTCACCAAAAGCTTCTTCAGGTAAATCCATTACCGAAGACAAGATCAAAGAACTTCGGAACAAAGCTAATATGGAGATTAAATTTACCGAACTGGTAAATAAATCTGCTGAACTTATTAAGAAAGGCAAAAGAGCCGGAAAAGCCGAAGTAGATAAATTCCTTAAACAGGCGGAAGAAATGAAAACCTGGTGTGAAGAAAATGACTTTGATTATGAAGAACTGGTATCTGGTGTTAAGGAGATTCATTCACCATCAATTGATAAAAAGTCAGAGACAAAAGAAGAAGAGATTGGTATTGAAGATTTCCTCTTCAAATATATCAAAGAAGAAATCTCTAAACATCCAAAAATGACTGATACTAAGATCGCTGAGTTAGTAATCAAAAATATGGACATGAAAGAGTTCAACCGTAGATATGGATTTGATGATAGACTTGATGCAATTCGTGCTATTGTTGAAGGATATACAGTGCTTTATAGAGGTAGAGTTTTCAAAGCAGCTGAAAATCAGGAATTAACGCCAGCTCCAGCTTCCACTTCAAAAAGTGGTTATGCATTTGGAGAGGTAGCAATCAATCCTATCTAATTGATCATTTCAAACTTCAGAGAGTAAACGTGCGGAAATTTCCGCACGTTTATTTTTTGTCTTAAATAGCCTATCTTAAACATCTAATTAAATCTAAACACATATATGAAAGGATGGTATTTTATGACTACAGAATATAATACAAATACTTCTACAACAATAGAAGATTTAAATGAAATAGAAAAAGTAGATGATACGAATCTTATGATCGTTGAAGATGAAGATGATACTAAACGAACTACCGTTAGAGAATTAAAAAAGAATTTTTTAGGAGATAATTTAAATCCTGATAATTTTAAATTCTATTCATCTTCTAAAATTAATGAAATAGTAAAATTATTATCAAATGATATTACAAATAAAGCTGAAACAGAACAAGTAGAAAAATTATCTGAACGTATCGAATCGATTATAGCCTCTTCAGGATCAGAAGAAAAAGATTCAGAATTGGTAGATGCAAGAAATGGAGAAAGTACATTATATAATAGATTGTACAGGGATAATCTTAATAATGAACTTGAATTTATGAGTAATATTATTAGTACTGTATATTTAGATGAATATACTAATGCTGTCTTTATTCCTGGAAAATGTGATAGGGTTAAAATTAGTAGTATAGGTCCAGGATATGTTGATCCTTCTATTGTTACAATCAGTCAGTATAGTCCAAATATTTTATGTGTAGATAATTTTAAGGGTTATACTGATATATCTATGAATACTGAGGTGAAATTTCAACCTTCAGCTAATCCTAATTTTATTTTTGATCGAAATCAAAATTATCCAGTTAATGTATTTAAATTCACTGTACCAGATATACATAAACAATTTAATTTAAATAAACCTGGAAAATACATATTTAAATATAGCGATTATAAATGTAAAGGGGCAAGTCCAGAATTTAATTTATGTATTGTATATTCAGATGATTCTATGGATAAATATCCAATATCAGGAATTTCTGGTATTTTTAGTTTGCCTTTTACCGCTAAAAAAGATATATCTTTCGTATTATTTGAATATCCTGCTTTAGAAGAAGGAACAACACAAACGATTACGATAAATGATTTTGCTATTATTCTTGAAGAATTTGATAATAATACTTATATTAATCATTCGCATGTAGACGATTTTAAAATCAATATTGCTCCAATAGGAAAAGCAAATACCTATATATATACTTTTAATAATAATTCTATTTTTTATATAAATAAAAAAGATATACGGCCATCATTTAAATTTGAAATTGATTATATTAAAGAAGAAAATTCTTTAGAAAAGATTATCGAATCTATATCCGATATTAAAAATATCTTAAATAATAAAATTGAAAAATGTGGCTTAATAGAAGATTATGGAATTTATCAATTCTTTAATAACTTCACTATTGCTTCTAATCCTAATAGCTGTACAGTTACAGATGCTTCAAAAAGATTTGATAGAAATGGTGTATCAAGTAAAATGCTTTATATAAATGAAGATGCTACATCTAATCCTTCTATTAAACAAATTTTAGATGACACAATAGATGTGATTAATAATGTACAGTTAATTTTTTATATAGATAAAACCACATTCTCAAATTTTACAGATTCTGATGGTATACGAATTCATTTATCGTCAGATACTCCTTCAATCTCAATTACAAATTATCTGACTTACACTATCAAAAAATCAGAAATGGTTCAGGGATGGAATTGTATAAAACGAAAGATTACTGATTTTAAAGAAGTAGGTGTACCTGATCAGAATAATATAAAAACAGTTTCTATTGAAATTGGAAGAACCGATCTTTTAAATGGTCATTCTATATATTTAAATTCAGTAGTATTTAATCAAAAAATGAAACCGACTCTATTATTAAGTTTTGATGGTATATATGATGAAAGTTTAACTTATTTATATCCATATTTACTATCAAGAGGAATACCAGCAACTATATTTTTAAATAATAGAAATACCTTAACTAATCAAACAATAGACGCTCTTATTAATTTAAGAGTATCCAAACATTGGGATTTAGGTGTTTATGGTTGCAATCCAAATAAAGAACAGCTTACTGAAGATGATAATTATCGAAATCAGTATATGGCATTACGTAATAGTAGAGAATGGATTCAAAACAATATGGTAGATAATCCGATATCATATAGTGCTCCATACGGAAATTTAAGACCTATAACTGTACCTATACTGAAAGATTTAGGATACAAAATTGCAAGAACTGGAGCTGACTCTTATATTAGTCAATTTACTTCAAAAGATTTCGCAATTCCAATGTTTCTTATGAGCAATAATACAGACTTAGATTCTATCAAAAAGAAAATAGATTATGCTATTGAATCTGGTCAGGCTATTTCTCTGTATACTAACAACGTAACAGAATATGGCGACGAAGAAAGTTCAAAGAAAATAATGTTAGAATCAGTTGTAGAATATATAGTTGAGAAGGTTGAAGAAGGAAAATTACAATGTTTAACATTTAGTGATTTTTATAATCAGTGTATAGAATAGCATATCAATATATAAGATATAATACAGATAAATATAAAAAATAATTGCATATTATTAATATGAAACTGGATAATTAAATTTATATAAATAAGGAGATGTAAAAAATGGAAAATGTCGTAAATCTATTTGTTGGAATGAAAGCTTATAGATGGATTAATGAAAATTTAGAAGTTCTTAGAATAGTAGCAATAACCGATAATGATATTAAACTTAAAAAATCATCTGGTGAAAATATTAGATTATCTATTAATGAATTAATGACAAATTATACATTTTTAAATCCAGATGGAATGGTCGGAATTTCTATTGTTAATATTCAGGATCTTGAAGATGTTATAGTAACTTTATATCGTAGAAAAGAAATAGATGAAAAATCTCCAATACCATATTGCTTATGTCGGCAAAATGTTACTGACTTTTTTGAAAATGCGTTAAACCCAAAATTCAATTCTTGTGGGTTAAGTGTAACTTTAGATACTTTACCTGAAGGTGTATCTATGGAATCAATATTAGCATGTGATGGTGTTAACAAACAAAAGTCAATAGCTGTATATATAGATGATACTTTAGATAATATTCTTTCTTTATTAAAAGGAACAAGAGATTACGATAACGTTTTATATACTCTTTTCCTTGATCATTTAAAATATGTATCTAAAAGCCGTGGAGGAACTATATATTTTGAGCAAATGAAAAATAGTCCAAGATTAGATGGATATTGTAAAACTTTGAAAGATCTTCTCATCGCAAATAATTTCATGTATGATTTCATGAGAGGATTTAATATATATCCGTTAACTTTAAATATGAATTCTGTACAATCAAATACAACCGATATGGAATTATTTGTAAAAGTATTAAGTGATCTTTTATTGAAAAATATATCTGAAGTTATGATTTTGCCTTATGATAAAGATATAGATTTTAATGATATAAATCATGATTATGTATTAATATCAGATTCAAAAGAAAGATTATTTATAGTTGCTTATAAATACACTGGCAAATATCATATTCCAGTTGAAGATGTTGAAACTTCTGAAAACATTGAATTGCTATACAATGCTATTAAGCCATCAGATAATAGTTCACTCACAGAAGCATATCAATATATAAGATATAATACAGATAAATATAAAAAATAATTGCATATTATTAATATGAAACTGGATAATTAAATTATAATTATCTATAAAAATAGAAACAAAAATATAACCATTAAAGGAGGACATTATCATGGTAAGAGAACAGTCAAGAAGTTCCGTATTTAGCGGAGGCGAAGGTGTAAACGGTTCAGCACCAAAAAACAATGAACCTACGAGAGAAATTCTGAGAGCAGAAAACAAAAATCCACTTCCTTTTGAAGGAACCATTAAAACTGAGTTTATGACTACGACGGATTTGGCTAAACGTTTCAACACATTCATGTCTACTATCTTTGAAGATTGGCATGGTAGTGTGGTAACAATTACCGAAAAAGGAGATATGAATGTACAGTTCATTTTCAGACCAGTAAGTAAACCATCTGGTGAGAAAGATCGTAGAGCATTTATCCCTGTTGCAGAAAAGAAATCTACAGGAAATACAATCATGGATACAATCGCAGTAGTAAACTCTGCGGCTAGACGTAATGATAACTTTGTTTTATCCGATGATGCAGCTGAACTGTTATACGATATGATCATGCCGGGTACAGTTAACCAGTATAAGATCAATCCGTTTAATTCAGCTTCATACAAACCTATTGTTACAGAAACATTCATGAACAATATGACCGGTGGTGTTATCTATTGCATAATCGATGGTATCGATATCAACAGAATGCTGGCTAAGATTTATGGATCAAAAGATTCTTCTGACCAGAGTCAGGTGTTATACTTAGCAAGTCCTGTACGTCCATTAGCAAACTTAGGTATGAATTATTCACCGGCAGTAACTTGGTTAGTTAATATCAGTGCTATGAGTAGATCAAAATATGAGAAACTTATGGGTAATCTTGGAGTGATTCCGAATAACGGAGAATATCCAGCAGTTACCGAAAAAGCATAAGTGGAATATTAAAGCAGCAGAATTAAGGAAGGGTTTTAAAACCCTTCCTTATATTTTTTATTTAAATAGAATAGGAGGATAAAAATGGCATTTGGAAATTTTAATGGTAAATATGAAATGGACCCTGAAGGGGTGAATAGAGTTATTGATGAATATGGTAATCAAATGATTGCTTTGCGAAAAGTAAGATGGAAAGAAGATAAAGAATTCAAATTAGATATTAGAAAATATCGATTTGATGAAGAGGGTGAAAAGTATGGTAAAGGTTTAACCTTCTTAACAGATGATGGTCCTGGAGAATTAGCTAAAGCTCTTTTAGAAGAAGGTTATGGCGATGATAAAGATATTGCAGAATCTTTATATAAAACCCGACCAGGCATCTGTAATAATATTATGGATTTGATGGATGGGGTTAAATTAAATCCATTACAGAAGCAAGAAGGATCGTTAGATGTATTATATGATCCAAGAGAATTATTAGAGGAGTGATAAAAATGCCTAAAAAATATTATACATTAAATCAACTCATTGGTTCATATTATATAAGATATGATCGATTATATGAACTTATAACTAGTTACTATAGTGGTTCATCAGCAGAAAATATTGATTTGTATCTTGATGTGACACCATTAATAAAAAATTTATATGGAAATACCGATGTTGAAATCAATTCTATAACATTAACCGCATGTTTATATAATATGTGTGCTCATTATCGCAACTTTTTCAAAACAAGATTCGGTGTTGGTACGAGAATATTTATCGTCTGTAGTAGTATGATAACTCCATTAAACCATAAATACTTATTAGATTATTCTAATAAACCACCAATTCCTGAATCTGATAAACCAAATGTAACGCAGATTATATCTAAATCTTTTGATCTTTTAGATTTATTATGTAATTATACTCAAGATGTATACTTAGTTCAAACTCAACACGAAGCAGCGGTAGCTATATATGGATTATTATTATCATCAAGAGGACTTGTTCCAAATATAATTATAAGTAAAGATTTATATGATTATCAGTTAGTAAGTGTACCTAATAGTTTATCCGAATCTACAATTGTTATTCGACCCAAAAAAGTTGATAACAATGATATTTCATATATTGTTGATAAGAATAACATATTGTCAGTATTATTAGTTGAACGAAAAGTGAAAGTTGCTCCAAAAGAAATATTTTGTTTAGACAGTTCATTGTATTCATTAATATTGGCATTAACAAGATTGCCGGAAAGACATATTAAATCTCTTCTGAATTTGCCAGATGCAATTAGATCATTATCAGAAGCAATACAATCCAATGATATCTATAATGGATGGACGGTTGATGCTGATAGAGTGGCTTATACTATTAATAAAGGACGAGAGCAAACTAAAAAAATAAATGAATTTGAAGTGGCTAATAGATTTAATGCCATTGATATTATTTCTCAATTTGATTCATTGCAATCTACCGGTATACCAATATCCATAATAAATATGACAAATCTCTATGATCCAAATGGAATGAAAGAGATAATTAACAAATACTTTGGTAAGGATAATACTTTAGATGTGATGGGAATGAATCTATAATTTAAAATAGGATGGTACATCTACCATCCTATTTATTTTTTGTGCTTGTACATACCAATAAAGAGGTGTTTAAAATGGGAAAAATACAATACAGTAATCGAATATCATTAAATTATATATTAGATAATGAAATAACAGAAATTTTATCAGAAGCTATTACTTCAATGAGTATTATTCATAATTATGATACAGCAAATATGCCAGTTATATTAATGAAAATAAAATTAAATTATAAGATTTATGATAAGATAGTCAATAATATTAATAAAGGATTATTTAGATTATCTTTACAACGATATAATCGTAATTCTAATACATCAATAAAAAAAGATAGTATAAATTCTCTATTTACTTATATTATACCAACTAATGTAGAATATGATAAAGAATTAGTAGATAAAAAGAATGATACTGATAGTTATAAATATGGAACTATAGCATTATTAAGTTTAGATAATATTAATGATAATAGAAATATTTATAATGGAATAATCAAAAATAGTAATATGATATCAGTAGTTCATAAATATACCAATCATATGAACATGATAATAGAGCAATTTAGAAGCGATGCATATTTCGATCAGCTGATTATACCACCAATAAGTACACTTACACGGCTATTATCTTATTTAGATCGAGAATCACCATTTTACGATACTAGATTTAGATATTTTCGAGATTTTAATAAAACATATTTAGTTAGTTCATCAGGAAATATAGTAGAAGATAAAGATACTTTGTATAATTCAATGATTATACAAATTATATCTCCTGCTGAAAATAATAATAAATCCACAGGTCTAGATTTAGATAAAGCAAGTAAATCATATATATTGAATATAGATGCTAGGGATACTAGCATGAATATAGATATCTCTACTGATTTACAATATAATACTATTATTGGATTTGACGATAGTGGAGATAAAACCGTCAAATTAAATTTATCAAGTTCAATAAGAGAAGATAATTATGAACGTGTATTATTAAAAAGAAAAACAGATTTGACTGAACTTAATAATTTTAGAAATACAATAGATAGTTCTTCAGTAATATTAAATATAGTAAGATCGGATATAGATTCTGCTATACTTACACCAAATAAAGAATATATAGTTAAAAATTATGATGACTATAAAAAATATGATGGTAAATTTTTATTATCATATAAAAAAGAAATTTTTCTCCAACAAGGAGATGATTTTGTTTCAAGTGTAGTATTTGGATTAAGAAAAGTAACAGAGTAATTCTGTTACTTTTCACTTTTTTATTTATATATTATTATAATGAAAGAATCTTAAACTAAAATTTAAATACATACATGCTAAAGAAAGAGAGGAAATTATTATGACACTAGAAGAATTGAAAAGGTTAGTTAACGAAAATAATGAAGAAATAAGTTTTAATATTAATGATATTTTATATGATCAAAAATTATTTTTGTTTGTAACAAGAAAACAAATGCAGGAAAATAAAATTATCAATAGTTCATTAGTTTTTGCTGATAATGAGATAATGCTAAAATGCTTAGATATATTCACATCTGCATTTTCAGAATTTTTAAAAACTGTAAGATCCAAAAACAACAAAACTGCTATACTTTTAGAAGATCAAGAAAGAGATGTATTTATTGCAGCTGTTATAGAATATAATAAAAATAGTTGGGAATATTATTGGACATTTGATAAAGATGATATAACAAATGCAGAAATATATAAACTTACAAATAAATATTTTGATGCACGAATGGGTGGATTTTTTTAATAAACATGCTTTTAGACTTGGTTTAAGTATTTGCGATATGAATGGATTTGTAAAACAAAATTTTATAATTTTACAATCTATCAATGAATATATTGATTATTATGCTAAAGAAAATGAAATATTCATAATTTATTATGATGATCATTTCGCAATTAATGTAAAAAAATCAAATCATAAAATTATTAAAAGTATTTTATTATCGAAAGAACTAAAAGTAATTGTTGAAAGCGATTAATCGTTAAACAAAATATATAAAAAGAAAGAGAGGAGAAATATTATGATATTATCTGATATTGAAACAAGAATAAATGAATTACTAGGATTCGATCCTAGTAATGAAAAAGAATGTATGGAAGCAATTAAAGAACATCCGCATGTATTAAAATACATAAAAAATCAAACACTAGACATGTGCTTGATTGCTGTTAGACAAAACGGATTACTTTTAGAATATGTTAAAGAACAAACATTTGGAATTTGCTTAGAAGCTGTTAAACAGAATGGTAGATCTTTGAAATTTGTCAAAAGTCAAACACCTAAATTATGTGTGGAAGCTATTGAACAAACTCCATATGCTTTGGAATATGTAAAAAATCAAACTCCAGAAATTTGTAAAATGGCTATTGAAAAAGATGAAAATACAATACTCTTTGTAAATGACTTATCGATGATAGTAGATAAAAATGAAATTAAATATACATCCACAAATAATATTCTCGTGAATTCTGAATTTTATACAAGATATATGGATGATATTAAAAAGACTGTAAATAGTGATTATCCTTCACGATTTAAAAATAAATATCTTTCTTTTATTAAAGGATATGTAATTAATGCATTAACACTATCTGATTTATCTAAATTTATTGATGTCCCTGAACTTGTATGTAAAGAATGGGCAGAGGAATTACATGCAAATCTTAAATGTGATTTTTATACCAGACTCACTCAGGGATTAGAATGGAATGAAAAACAAGCAAAGGAAGAAGAAGATAAAAGAAAAGATGGACTAGATGCCTTTCTATTTTCACTACTTGATGATTCAGATGAAAAACCTTATTGTCCAAATAGAATTAAATAAAAAAGAGGATACCGGAATCCGGTATCCTCTATATTTTTTATAACATATTTGCAAACTCGTCAATCATAGATTCAAATTCTTCAAGTTCTTTGATATCAGCTTCAGTAACTTTGCATCTTGCTGCTTTCAGAATAACTACACGACTCTGCTGTTGTAGCATTTTAATCTGAGTAATCTTAGCTTTTAAATAATTAAATTTTAAATACTTTCTTGTACTTCTATCCATCGATTCTATTTTGAGAGAATACTTTTCTTTTTTAGTTCCATATACAGAACTAGCAGAAGTACCACCTCCAGTATTAATAGATAAAGAAGAATCTTGTAATTCATTCTGCAATTTGGCTAATTCATTAGTACATGTTTTTAAAAATCCTATAGCAGTAGCTACATCGTTTTTTGTAACAGTATGAGGTCCTTTTTCTTCACATGCTAATTTTTTTAGCAAAGCTATTGGTTTTCCTTCTAACTGTTTGGTTCTTATAGAAGTAGATTCAGAATCATTATAACCTGTTAAAAATGAACCACGTAATTCTTTATATCGTTTTTTAATTTCTTCATCAGATGAATAATTAACTTTAAATGCTTTATCACAATCATGTAAACATTCTTTATATTTTTTCTCGATATCTTTTGCTACATACCACTTCTTTAATTCAATACCAGTACACGGAGATTTTTTAGCATCTTCAGCATATTTTTTTAAGAATCGATCATTTGAAACTTTTAATTTAGCTTTTAAAGATTCTCCTGCTTCATTTGTTGGAACTTCGGAATCTGATATCGATGTAAACATATTATCCAAAGCATAAGACATTTCAGTATCTAGATATGATTCTCTTATTACCGTTTCTTCCATAGATTCTTTAATAGATCTAGGATTATATTTAGAAGCACATGTTACTATCTTACAAGAATTTAAAACTTTATTTTCCAAGTTATTAAATTCTATTACTATCTCATTAAACTTATCAAAAGTTTCTTCTAATAAGTTTATTTTAGCAGCTTCTAAATTTAGAATATCAGTAATATCTGAAAAATTATCTGATTCTATTTTGCTATTAAGCATAGTCGTTAATTTAAAACTATCATCTCTTAATGATGATGCTTTCTGTATAATATTAGCAATAGAATCTGGAAGTTCATCAAAACAATCAACAGCTTCTGAAACTTTCTTTTTATTTATTTCACAAGTTTCTGTTTTTGTATTTTTCTTAGTTACAGATGCATCTTTTGCATCGGCTGCTTTGTTGATATAATCAGAAGTTTCTTTAGTATCTTCAGATTTAGATACTTTATCAAATTCTTCTTTTCTGGATTTCTGCTCTGGCTCTGTATCTTCTTTTAATAAATTAAGTTGTAATCCTATAGGATTAACTTTCTTAGCAGCTTCTGAATATATAGATGCAGATTCTACAAGTTTAGTTAAAGATTTTGCTCTAAGTTCAATATCTTCTATATCTTTTTCAGATATAATTGAACCATTAATATTGGATACATTGAATCTGGATACTTCATCGTAATTTTCAGCTAATATATTCATATTAGTTTCTAATTTACAATGATTTATATGTTCTATTAAAATATTCTGTGTTTGATTAAACATACGTTTCCTCCTAAAATGTTTTAATTATATGTAGAAAAAATATAGAGATTCCTAATTAGGAATCTCTATTATGCTTTTTAATTATTAAATCCGGATGAACTAGATTTATTATTATCAGAAGAATTAGATTTTTCTTCTTTGCCATTATCTTTTTTATCGGATTCGTTCTTTTTATTTTTCTTAATATGCCAAGATAATAATGAATAGCACTCATTGAATACTGTCATGATGGTACTCATTCTTGCACTTAAAACTTTAGAACAAACTGAAAAATATACCTGAGCTAATTTATCGATATCGGGACCTTTATCTTTTTTCTCTTCTTCTTTCTGTTTAGGATCTTCTTTAATATCCATTTCATGGAAATATTCAGCAGCTTCTCCTAACAGTGCAGATTCATTAGTATTTGATTTGGTTAAATTAGATACAATTTTCTCAGCATTTTCAATTGTTTTGGTCATAGATGTAGTTTCATCCATACATTTAGAAATACCTTCTACGATGAAATCATAGTATTCTTTCTTAACAGATTCCATCTGAGCAGTATCTTTATATCCATTATCATAATCTAAAACAAACTTTTTAATAGAATCAGCTAAATTCTGATCTTTATCCGGTTTAAATTTTGATAATGTTGTATCTTTACTAATAAACGTATCAGCAGATTCATATAAATCTTTCATCTTCTGTGGATTATTAACAATATCAGGAATTGTAATCTGATTAAGATTATTGAAATTGATCTTTGGTGCTACTGGAGAACCATCGCTATTTTTATGTTCTGGAATTGGATTTTTTTCTATTATAGCTTTATTCTCTTTAATAAAATCAACCTTTTTTCCAACAATAAGTTCCTGAGCATTATTCTTAAATTTATTAAAAACTTCTACAAGACTATCAATTATTTTTTTCCAAACACTTTTAACACCATTTAACGCCTCATTAACAGATTCTTGATCTGATTCATATAATTTAAAATTCTCATATGCTTCATTCAATTCAAAAACTCTATAATTAAATGATCTTATCATATCGTTAACCTGCTGGCATTGTTCTTTGATATTTTCTGATTCTGTAGAATCTTCGTTATCAGAATTCTCATTTTCTAATTCGTCTTCGTTATCACTTGGTGTTATTTTAATATCTTCATTATTATCTTTAATTTCGATATCATCCTCATTGGTATTTTCTTCTGAAGTATCATCGTCATTTTCAATTTCATTCGTGTTAGTTTCATCTGATGCATTTGTTGAATCTGATGTCTGAGTATCAGTATTCATAGCAGCCATAGATATAATTTCTTTACACTGATTAAAATAATCTACCGTAGAATCTAATTTAATAGATAACGCAATGTAATATAAATTACACATACGAATTATCTGATCTATCTTTGTCTTTAAAAAGATATTAAGCTGATTTGATGTATAATCATCAATCTTATAGGATGTATCTCTGATACCATCTGTTTTTGTATTAATAACAACTTTTCCATTTTTATTACCATTGATCATCATGCAAAAATCATTTACTATATACTGTAAATCAGCAATAAGCTTATCAGATGTTTCACTCACGCTCTGTACTAATGTGCGATAATCTTCCATACTAATTTTGATTTTATAAAGCATTCCTTTATCAACCACGATATCTACCGGATCTTTATCTCTAAAATTTAAGAAAAGTTCGGTAGCAAAGTCACTTCCATCAGGAACTTCTCTTCCTAAGATATCACGTATACATCCATCTACCCAATCATTTTTTATTTTATTAGAAAGATTGTTATATACTGTAGCAATTACTTTAAGTTTAGCCTGATTAGTTGCTATAGGACCAAGATCCTGTAACATCTGACCGATAATATCAAATTCATTTTTATAATTACTTACAGGGTCCATTTTAGGAAATTTTGAATCATTGATATTTTTATAGGTATACTTTGTAAAAGAAAAATCGTTGCAATCGGTGAGAATTGCAGGATTATCTAAAATTCCTCTATTAGCATCAACAATATTGTCTATATTGATGATAAAACGAGAAGTTGATTCATTAATATTTTTTATAATATCATTTATCTTAGAAATGATATCTTCAAAGTATTCAGAAAATATAGTATTTTCTTTTTCTTTAGAATCTGCTTCATTAAGAGTAGATAATAATATTTTTGTACTCTCATGAATACTATTATTAAAATCAACAAGATTTGATATAGCAGATTCCGTATAATGTTCTTCTACAGATGTAGGGATATTTTGAATATTAGATTCTTTGAATATATTGGATAATTCAAAAATATTACTCATTTATTATATTCCTCCTTAAAATAATAAAAAGACTAGCCTAAATTAGGCTAGTCTTTTATTCTGCAGAACTTGCCTGCGGTTTAAATGCTGCTTAGATAAGATCAAAATCCATGTAACCATCAAAAGATTCATTTGAAGGTTTTTTCTTATTGTTATCATCATCTTTCTTCTTTGCAAGTGCTTTAACTGTCATTGCTTTTGCCTGATCATGAGCTATTTTAATTGCTTTAATATTGATATTTAAAGCAGACTGTCCTAATGAATTTATCATATTGCATCCTTTAGTAAATGTACCAGCTGCTGCATTTATTTTTTTCTCTTTCTCAGGGGTGTCTGCTTTTGAATCACGTAATTCTGCTATAGCTACATTTGCGGCTAAATCACATTGTTTAGCTAAATTATTCCATAAAGTTTTACAGAATTCATATGAATCCTTAGCATTTTTCTTTGATAATTTAGCATCTCTAATTTCGTTAATACAAAGTCCTGCATCATATTTGTTAATGGTCACTTTGTCTTTTATTTTTAAACCTTCTTTAACCCAAGTTATATATTCATCTTTGGTTTTTGCTTTGTTATTACTTATACTTTTGATAAGTTTTTCGTGAAATTTACTTTCATCTTTGACCATTCTCTGCGTATTATTTACTTCTTTAGAATTTTTCTCGAATTCTTTGGTGATCTCTACAGATCCATTTTCTAATTCTTTATAAATATCACCAGTAAATGCTAAATTAACCGGATATCCTTTAAAGTCAATGGGTACACCATCAGTATTCTTCATATCTTTTTCATATTTTTTAATATAACCAGAATCAGATCTAACCCAACCATCGATTGTTCCAAAAATCTTCTTAAAGATACCTTTAATCTTTTCCCATGCTTTTAAAATTATAGCTTTAATCTTACCGAAGAATCCTTTAAAATCTACAGCCTCATAAACCATCTCTTCGCCATGAGTCATGTAATAATTCATCTCCTGTAAAGCTACTGCCTGCATCAGGTTATTAAAGTTCTGCTGACTCTCCATTGCTGCATATAAAGTAGCTTCATCGGCATCATCATATGGGCAATCATATCCATCAAAAGATTCCATGAATGCATCTTCTTCAGCAGTCAATCTAGCAGATTCCATTAATCCACCAACATTTCCTAATAATTCAAACATTGTATGTCCTCCTTTAAAATAATTTACTTATTTGTTCCTACACAAAATTCGTAAAAAGAGCCTATGAGCCCCTGAATTTATGTAATTACTCATATGTTTATTATCAGTATTAATAACCGTTTATATATTAAAAGATACCAGATGCTGAACTTGGTGCAGTATCAACAATATCTTCAATATCGTATTTTTTACTATTATCTGATTTAACAATTTTCTCAGCCTGTTTCTCAGATGATTTCAATTTAATAGCAAGTTTGTTGCTTAACTTTTTAAAAGAATCAGCAATTTTAATCTGCTTCTTATAAATCTTTTCACGTTCAGATTCTGTTTTAGTACAATCTAATTTTACATTTTCAGCATTAAGTCTAAGTAAATCGGACTGCACTGCAAAATAATCTGATACATTCTGTTTTGCTGCATAAAGCATAGCAACTAATTCCTGTAATAATGGTATTAAGCATGTAATAAGACCAACCACTGTAGCTGTAAGTCCTATAACTGTTCCACCAAGTATTAAAGCACTCATAGCTTCTTCCAATACAGCAGCTTCATTTGTATTAGCTTTAGCTCTTGTCTCAATATTCATTTTAATCAACTGATCAGTTGATTTCTGAATCTGACCTTTCTTGTATGCTTTATTAAACTTTTCGAGATTCTTGAAAAGTAAATTGTTTTTAGACTTAGTATAACCTACTTTATCTAAAGCAATATTGTAATTATTCTGTACCGGATCTTTAATAAATTCAATAGACGTTGAAATTAAAAAAGAAACAGAACTTACAATAGAAAGTGCAATCGTATTGTAAGTTACGATAGGCAATTCGCATTCTGTTTCAAATGCTTTCTGCCATGTACTCTTACTATCTTTAAGATTTTCAATAGCTTCCATTACAGTATCAACAGAAGTTGTCGGCTGTTTATACTCAATAAGAAGATCATGAATAATCTGTAAGCAATCCTGTAATTCTATAAAATTAGGAATTTTAGTGATATCTCCTTTGGATTGAGGAATTGCTCCATAATCAATTTCATCTACACGTTTTACGATCATATCATATAATTTTGCCGATAAAGCCATCATAACCTTATTCTGGTCAGCTTCATTTAGAGCTAATAATACCTGACGATTATGTCTTATTCCGATATCAAAATGCTCTGATATAATCTGATTATATATTTTTCGATCCATTTATATAAATTCTCCTTTCTATCTAACTACTTTAGTCATAAGATTTATAGCTTTCTTATAACTTCCGTCAGAAGATTCTCTTTCAAGACTTGTGTATGAATACAATTCATATGTATCATCACCGGTATCCATAATGATACTTACACTTTCTTCAGATTCATCAGCAACAATAAACATCATAAGATTCAATTTCTCCATGATAGGTCTTATTGTTGATGGATTTAATACATCGAAGTTATTAAATCTTCTAATATATTCAGCTGTTTCCTTGGAAATAACCAATGTAGAAATAGCCTTAAATGCATTATTTAGTTTAAGAGTTTTTCTTATCTTTCCTCTTAATGCTCTCCTCTCAAGAACTTTCAGATATCTATACGTAGAAGATCCTTTCTTAGAATTGGCAACGGCATTTAATTTTGCACTATCTAAAGCTAAGATAAAATCTTTTGCAAAAGAAATTTCTCTTGTAGTTGCTTTGATAAATTTTAAAAGTATATTTGAATCTGCATATTTACTTACTAATTTATTTGCCACATCTTCTGGATTTACCGGAATCATTCTTGCCTTTACACCTATAACCATCTGTCTGCTGATAACAGCCTGGGTTTTCTCATCGGTAGTGTAGAAATTAACGATCATCATACTAGGTACCATTTCATTGGCTTTCTTTACATCAGATGATAAAAGCTGATTTTTGAGCATCTCAAAATTATCTTTAGAATTCTGAATATTATTTCTAGCGTTTTTCATTTGATAATCTCGCTCATCTCTTCGTTGATCTTCTTTCCATTTATCTTTGTCAAGTTGATATTTTTTCTCAGCTCTTTCATCGGAATTTTTATCCCACTGATGTCTTTGAGTTTCTCTTTCATTATCTAAATGACGTCTATCTAAACGATCTCTATATTCTTCATCATTATTCATAAATTGCTGATGCCGATCTTCATATTCTTGCTGTCTATAATAATCTTTCAGATCTTCATCTAATTCTTCTTTAATGATGCTGTATCCAATACCTTTAGTTAATACTTTATAGTCATTAATAGAAGTTTCACAAATATCTTCTCCAAGATAATATCCACAATTCTTCTTTAAATCTTCCATAACAGCATTGTATTTTCTTCTATCTTCTCTTGGCATTTCTACCTGCTCTGATAAAGAATCCATTGCATCAATAAATTCATCCATAGTCATCTTACTATGGACATTGGTATGAAATGTTTTTATAAACTCATATGCATCTTTTGAATTTGTAATGTTAAAAGCAGAAAATGCAATTTGTAATAAAGATACTGCTTTACGCTCTACAGCTTTTGTAACCATAGCTGCAGTATCGATAGGTAATCCGCTATCTACTAAAACTGGAAATACTAACGTAAGACCAGAAGTAGCTTTGGTAAGAGATCCTGCTCTTGTTAAACCTGCAGGGGCACCTGATGGATTTAATGTAGTATCTGCTGCTTCAATTCCGTCTTTCATTACATCTACTACATCCTGTATAACTGTTTCATGAATAGTGTTATAGCTCATTTCAGCCCTTCCTTTCCTTATTAGATATTATTTCGATGTTCTCAGCGAAAAAAATAAAGGTCTAAGCTAACTCGACGTAATAACGATTAGATATCAAATCTAATGTCTAAACCATTACTTTTATTAGTGGTAATCTTAGGTAATGATTTTGTATTTCCATCACTCATTACAAAATTAAGATTAATATTAACTCCACTAGAAGTATTTGGTTTGTTAAAAGCTGGTGATGTTACCACTTCAGTTCCATTACTAGCTTTTATAATATTATTAGCTTCTTGCGAAGCTGTAAGCCCTACAGCGTCAGTTATATTTCCAATTGCTCCTGCTACCATTCCAATATCCTTAATAATATCTGCGATATCTTTAATTGTTCCAACCATAATTTCATCTCTCCTTATTTGTGTTTAATTACTAATTTCGTAGTTACATAAAAGGTGAAGTCTCGGATGATTTATGATTTTTATAAATGGTATTTTTAAAAATAATAAATGTCATTTAGACCTTTATTTAATAAATCATTTTCGATTCACATTTATAATATACAAATGAATATTAGTTTGAATTTGTTACCCAAAACATCAATATAACAACGTAAATACGTAGAGAAAGGAGAATATTTGGTATGGGTTTTAGATCAGATATTTTTACCGGAGGTATAAATAAAGATAAAACTATACAAAAATTATATCATTCAAATAATATATATGATCGTGCATCAAATAAATGGTATTCTAAGTTTAATAGATTCGGCTGTATCGATCCTTATAATAATTTAAATAATGCTAAAGAATATTTATTTTTTACTAAAATGGATTTGCATATAGTAGAACCTGGAACTGATAATCTAAATCCAGAATTAAAAAATAATTCATTCTTTACAGAATTAATCAATAGATATCCTTTAGTGATAGATCAATTACAACAAAGTTCTAGAATGGTAAATAAAGATTTAAATTATCCATTTATGAATGTATTGAGCAATTCAGTTAAAAGTAATATGGATCTACCTTCTATAAATGCAGATATGATAGATACCTCATCAACACTTTATGGTACCTCTATAAAATATAGAGGTGATGCTTTTTCTGCAGATGAGGGATATGATTTTTCATTAGAATTTGAAGATACAAAATATTTAGAATTGTATCATTTATTCAAAGCTATAGAAGAATATGAAAGATTAAAAAATGTTGGGATGATAACACCTCCAAATATCGATGGAGCACCTGTTGATAAAAATAGTGGATACGCTTGTAGTTATTATATAGCTAATCAAATTATTCATGATCAATTTGCAATTTTTAAATTTATTGTAGATGAAGATTATGAAGATATTTTATATTATGCTATAGCACAAGGAGTATCTATAAAATCAGTACCTAGAGATTCATTTTCAAATCTAAGTGGCGATAATGGTTTAAAATATTCAATAGATTTTCATGGTTCATTTGTATTTGATATGGAACCATGGATATTATCTCACTTTAATAATATAATAGTTTCTAAAATGGGATTAAGTGCCAAAAGTCCAAATTTCTTAGAAATATATGATTCTGATAAAAATATGATAAATGGTGAATGGGCAGTTGCACCATTTATTGTTAGGTCGGATAGATCAGATAATCCGAGTATTTGGTTAAATCCAGATTCTATGAAATATAAATATAAATTAAAATGGAGGTTATCATAATGGGAACTTTAATTAACACTGACATTTATGATTTAAGCTCAACAGTAAAAAATCTTCAGGCTCAACATATGCCTGAAGAATCAGAAAAAACTAGAGCTGCTAGTATAAATGGTTATTTTAATGATATCAATTCATCGGAATTACAAAATGCTGTAATTATATCATCTGAAATGGCTAATGAGATGTGGCCTGCTAGAGCTAAATATGAAAAAAATGTTATTGCTCATGCTATAATACAAAATATAACAGATATAAATGCTACACCAGCTAAGATGCAAGTTCATATAGGTTTAGAAGAAGATGAAGTTAAACGTATAATGGAATCTCAAACTATGATAGTTGATAAGGATTGCGTTTTTGAAATAGGAAATTTAGAATTTCATCTTCCTTATGATATTCGTATAGATTTAAATACAATATCAAACAATGAAGAAGTTTATACTGCACGATACATTATGGACAGAAAAAATAATGTATGTGATATTACTAATCCATATTTAAATGCACCATTTATTCAAATATATAATACAAAAAAATATATTATAATTTCATGTGAATTGATGCAGTATGAGTATTCTGTTATAGATAAAAAATTTATAACAAATAATCCAATTGAAAATAAAACTTTTGAATTTGAATTTGAAAATCAATTATGTGATTTTGAAATAAAAGTGACAGACAGAGACGAAATCAAATATCTAACACCAATGTTTGAAGGTATTGGTATTGCTAATAACATCGTCGATTATTGTTATTATACATATA
>ULPF01010640.1_pt1 | contig 50230 bp, 66 predicted proteins | sample 1953271 | NCBI WGS metagenome assembly ULPF01 (sample SAMEA4835622, study PRJEB28245) | human gut metagenome | biome: gut microbiome; material: fecal sample | place: Denmark | collected 2008
TATTAAATTATTTGGCTATTTATTATTAATATTTTTGGCGCTCTCTGGCGCTCTCTATCGCGCTGCAGGCATTAAAGCATATAGCTATATTATCATAATATTAAAATGTGATAGAGAGCGCCAGAAATATGCCCATGGCCATTTTAATGTTAAATTTATATTAAATTAAAATGGCCATATATTTTGCGGCTATTTTTAAATATGGGATTGAGGCCATTAGCCTGCTATTTTTATGATATGTAAAAATATTATATGTTAAGTTTTGTTAAATGGAAGCATATTTTTGAGCATATTTTTCTGGCTGGCTAAAAGCCGATTTTGCGGCTGTAAGCTATTGGCTATCAAGCAATTAGCCAATCAAGCTTGTAAGCTATTGAGTATCAAGCAGTTATAAGCCATTGATTATCAGGCAGTTAGCCAATTAGCCAATTAGCCCGTAAACTGTTGATTATCAAGCAGTTAGCCAATATGGAAATTAGGGCCCCTTTGCCGCGCGGCGGGCGCCCCCTTATATATAGTATAAAGCCTTGTTCAAATGCAGAAAAATTTTTTGGCTCCAAGCCATTCTCGCAAAGTGCCAACAAACCATTTTTAATAAAAGAGCGCTTTTCAGGTATTCTCGCAAGAAGGCAAATAGTGAAAATAAACTGTCGGAAACAATATAAACAAGGCTTTGTTTCTCGATAAGTGCTTGATTTTCAATAAGAAAAGCTTAAATAAACAAGGTAAACAAGATTATAAGGAAAACACTATAAATAGAATTGTATTAGTGAAATAGAAAATAGGAGAATTTATAACACAGATGTTCACTATTCACTAAATAAATGATAAAGATGTTATAATAGCATTTTTATTTCAGAAGTTTACGCTTCACTGAAATAATCTTATAAGCGCTTGATTTTCAATAAGAAATACGTTTAGTGAAAAGACACTATCAGTGTAAAACAAGTGAAATGAAAATTGCATAAAAACTTATAGGTGAAAAGTTCACTGTGTTAAATATATGTTAAATTGATATTTGATAAGAAAATTTATCTGCGAGAATTTTTCACTTATCAGAATAATTTGTATTTTTGCATGAAACTTAAAAATAATAAAGTTATGCAGAGAATAGGCAAATATAAATACATGGTTGATGCTCAAAATGAAGCTGACCTAGATGCCACCAACTCATATTTTATTATCGAATTTGAATGCGATAGCAAAATATATGTAGGTTGGACAGGAGAGTCCCAGAAATCAGTAAAACAAAAGCTTTATGAGCTTATTTATTATTCTTTCAAAAAAGGTAATAACTGGTTATCTAGAAATAACCCAGATTTATGTAAAGCCTTTAACGACAGTAAGTATATAACCGTTAGTGTAATTAAAAGGTCAGAAGAAGAACTATCTGAAGGACTTTCTGCAGCTTACAACGGGTTGTATACATTGATAGATAAGTATTCATGCTATTTTCCAAATGGCTATAATATAATAAATCAGCTGAATAAATGCCCTGCTGAAAAAGGCATAATACAACAATTTGCATCAAAATGGAAAATTCCAGATACCATAAAAAGAAATGGTACTCAGGAAAAAAGCTATTCTGGAAGACCAGTATACGAATATAGAAGAATATCAGAAGATACATTTGTATTTCATAGGCAATGGAACTCTATTAAAGAATATGCAAACAGCGTTGAGCCATTCAAAATAAGCCCTAGCGCAATTTATATGTGCTGTAACGGGCAAAGAAGAATAGCTTATGGCAGTATTTGGAGATTTGATAATAGCGAGTCAGTAATACAGGCTCCAGATATGAGAAAATGTAGAGGAGCATCCGTAGTAAAAAGAGCACTAGAAGAGAAAACCTCTGACAGGATTGCAAAATATAGAGCCAAACAACTAAAAATTGAAGAAAAATGAGCAAAAAGGATAAAATAGCAGAGCAGCTTAATGATTTACTGCCGGACAGACATAAAATGCCTGGCCTCAGTAATCCTGACACATCAAAAATGGTGGAAGAAGAGGCTACGCGCATTAAAGCAAAACAAGATGCTAAAGAAGTAGCACGCATAAAATATCTTGAGAAGCAAAAGCTACGTAATTTAGAAGCCAAACAGGCTAAACGCAAATCTTTGGCCAAAGAGTTAGGATTGGATGAAATTCCAGATGGGCAAACAGCCCAACAAGCCGAGCGAATAGCTGAGCAAAAGAAGAAAGTTGAGGCGATTGAAGCCATTGAGGCACAAGTCGTTCAGCCTTTACACCCCGTAGAGTTGGCAGAGAATACACCTGGCAATAAAACTTATTCAAGTGTTACCACGCGAGCGCTTCAAATGCAAGGAACTACACGCCCAGAAGTGCTTAAGTTGCTTACATCATTGAACATTAACCTAAATGTTCAACTTTCAAAGCAAGATACGGCTAATTTATTGGCTTGTTTGTTGACCTGTAATGAAGCTCAACTCGCGGCTCTATATAATAATAAGAAAATACCTATTGTCATTAAAACGGTCATTAAAAGACTGCAAGAAGACGCAAAACTTGGTAATATAGAGACAGTTGAGAGGTTATGGGATAGAGTATTTGGCAAAAATGCTATGTCTCTTAACCTTCCAGAGCAAACTCAATTAGAAACAGGCATTTTACCAAATGTGCCTGTAAGTCGTGAAGCATACATAGTCATTAGGGACACGCTGCTTAAATAATATACGCGCACGTACGCGCATTACATATAGATAATATGTCACAAGAAAGATTTAAATCATTAAAGGAGATGCAAAATGAGGTAGACGCCGATAAAGGCGGAACCGTAAATCCTAAAGAGCTGTTAAGACTTGAGCTTTTAACATCTTTTGAGAAATATACAAAAGCAATGTTTAAGGCGCAATATCATAGGTCTTTCATAGTAGCTGAGCATCATAAAAAAATGTTTGCAGCTCTCCAAGATGTTGTGGATGGCAAATGTAAGCGCCTTATTATTAATATAGCACCTCGATATGGAAAAACTGAGCTTGTAATTAAGTCATTTATATCATGGTGCTTTGCTCTCAATCCAAAGTGTAGGTTCTTGCATCTATCATATTCAGATATACTTGTAAACGATAACTCAGATACGATTAGGTCCATTATGTTAGAGCAGCTTTATACAACTCTTTTTCCACAATCGGCTCTTGCCTCTGAGAAAGGTTCGGCCAAGAGGTGGAAAACCAAAGCCGGGGGAGAGCTATATGCCGTATCAACTCAAGGTCAGGTAACAGGTTTCGGTGCAGGTAATGTCGATATTGACCCAGAACTTGATAAAATGGATGGCGGCAATAACATATTTACATTTGATGACCATACAAATGAAATGCTAAACATGATTGGAGCCACTACTAACATATTCCAAGGCGCGATTGTTATTGATGACCCAATCAAGCCAGAAGATGCTGAGTCAGATATTGTCCGTGAGCGTATCAACATGCGTTTTGAGAACACGATACGTAACCGTACTAACTCGCGCAATACTCCAATCATAATTATCATGCAAAGGCTACATGAACATGACTTGTGTGGCTATTTGCAGGAGATAGAGCCAGATGAGTGGACTGTATTATCGCTTCCTGCAATTCAAACAGACCCAGAAACAGGAGAAGAGCACGCGTTATGGCCTATGAAGCACACATTGGAAGAGCTTTATAAGATGAGAGCGCTTAATCCAGTTGTGTTCGACACGCAGTACATGCAAGACCCAACTCCTAAAGAAGGTCTTATGTATGCAGATGGCTTTAGAACATATCGAAGAGAGGAGCTACCAACCGGCAGTAAGGCAATTCAGAAATGGAATTATACAGACACTGCTGACACAGGAGCAGATGACCTGTGCTCTATATGCTTCATAAATACGCCTGAGTACGCGTACATAACAGACGTGCTATTTACAGACGCTCCTATGGAAGTGACCGAGAACAAGAATGCAGAGATGCTCACTAGAAATCAAACTGTAGAGTCGCTAATAGAGTCAAACAACGGTGGTAGAGGCTATGCGCGTAATGTCAAGCGCATATTAAGAGTTGAGATGAAGAACTTTAGATGCGCTATACGAACATTTACACAAACCGAAAATAAGAAAACGCGCATTTATACTAATTCAGCATGCGTTATGAACGATATACTATTTCCAGAAGGGTGGGAAAAGAAATGGCCTAAGTTCTATAATGCCTTAATGTCTTATAGAAAAGATAACAAAAAGCGAAATCAACACGATGATGCACCAGATGCATTAACTGGGGTATATGAAATGCATGCTAAGAAAGGTGGTAAGAAGAAAATCAGAGCTCGTAATTAGGCTAAATTCATATTCTCGCATTATTCTTGCAAATAGAGTCATTCGATTTATATAGAGATAATCTATTATATTAGTGAGAAATTTGAGTTTGCGAGAACATAAATTGAAATTTTTCAGTGTTAAATATGTTAAAAAGCAATTAGGTTTCAATATATATTAGTATATTTGCATAGTGGAGAAGCAAAAACTTCAAAACAGAAAAACAGATAATTCGATGCCAGTTAAGGGTAGCTGCTCGGTAATGTATAACAATTAAAAAATATAAATAATCATGGGATTAAATTGTGGATGCCCTGCAGGCGCACATATCGCCGACCTTGAAATTGCAGAATGCAAGGAAAGCATGGGGCAAGTACAAAAAGTTGCATTCCAGCGTGTTTATAAAACTGCTGGAACCTTGAATTCCGTCGCTGACCCAACTAAGAAAGCATCGTTTACAACTTTCTTTTCTGCAGCCGATGGTACTAAAATGACAGTTTCTCCTTATATTCAAGGACCTACTTCTGAACCTGGTGCAGCTCGTACATTTGGAGGTGGCAATCAAACACTTGGAGGTATTGAAATTACTATTGGTCGTGAGCCAACTACATTCAGTGCTACTATTTACCAAGAAAGCCAAAAGACAATTGCACAATTGAAACAGTATATGTGCGAAAATGTAGGTGTTTGGTTGATTGACGAAAATGGTAACATTGGCTGTCTTGTTGATAACGTAGATAAGCCTACAGCCTATTACCCAATTCCTATTGGTAAATTATTCGTAGGTGATAAGAAACTCGGTGGTTTTGAAGAGCCTGATAGCAATACTATCGAATGGTCCTTCTTCCCTAACTGGAGTGACAAGTTCTATATCATCAAGCGTGAAACACTGGACTTCAACCCTCTTACTGATTGGGTAAATGTGGCTTCTGCTGGAGCTTAAAACTTTTCAGTTATGAGAAAAAAGAAAGAACAAACGGTAACGTTAGCTGTGCCCAAGTATAATATCAAGCAGGAATTTGGCATTGAACATGCTGAGCGCCTGCTTGATATGGGCCCACAGCTTAACGGAGGATGGGAATTACCTGGCGATAGTAATTATACATATAGCGAAGAAAATGGCCTTAGAGTTAAATCAGATAAAGCAAATTCTGCAAAAACCGTCTAAAAGACAGGTTATCCAGAAAGCTGTAAATATGCAGCGTCGTCTTAGGTTTCATACTGAGACGAATATTGCTGTATCTGATATTAACCAACCTACTACTATTTTCTTACAATGGGTTAAAACACTTCTCCCAAAAGATAAATTCAACATTTTCCTTCAATTGTTCAAATTTCCATTGCCTACTCCTGCCGTAGTTGAGGACGTCTATAGAGAGCTCGAAAGAGTTTTCTATAGCCGTAACTCATCTAGCTCATACCAGTTTACTGACTCTGAGCTTGCAGAAGACTGGGCTAATTATAAGAAGGACTCTCTTAATGAGCCCGAGGTATGGAAAACAACTGGATGGAAAAGAATGCAGGTATCGCCTAACAGTATTTTGGTGGTTGACTTACCACAAATTCAAAAATCATCTCGCCCAGAACCATATTTTTATTGGCTTGAAATTGATGCTGTTATTGATTATCAGCTTTCAACGTTTGATGACAACGCTTTTGAATGGCTTATTTTTAATCAGCCAAACCATCAAATAGCTGTGTTTGATGATACTCATATAAGAGTTTATCAACTAAATGAAAAGAACGAAATTCAGTCTCTAGTTTCAGAAGCAAGCCATGATTTAGGGTATTGTCCTGCTCGTTTCTTTTGGTCTACTCAGCTTAATGAGAAAAACAAAGACCTTAAGAAAAATCCAATTACCAAGGAGCTATCAAACCTTGATTGGTATTTGTTCTTTGCTTTGTCAAAACAGCATTTAGATTTGTATGCGCCTTACCCTATATATAGTGCGTATGAAGCTGATTGCAATTTTGAAAATAGCGAGACTGGTGATTATTGTGACGGTGGTTTTCTGCGCAATGCAAAAGGAGAATATAAAATCCTTAACGATGGCACAGTTGAAAGATGCCCATGCTGCAGTGAAAAGCGCATAGCTGGTCCTGGTTCATTCCTTGAGGTCCCGGTGCCAAATCAGTCTGAAGGAGTGGCTGATATGCGTAATCCTGTGCAGATTACCACTATTGATAAAGACTCGCTTGACTATAATGTCAGTGAGTGTGCAAGGCTAAAAAATGAGATTGTTATCTCTGTAGTTGGTTCAGGAGGAACAGTAAGTGAAAAAGAAGCAATCAATGAAACGCAGGTAACTGCTAACTTTGAAAGCAAAACATCTGTTCTTAACGCTCTAAAGACCAACTTTGAATTGGCACAAAAGTTCATTGAAGATACTATTTGCAAACTCAGATATGGAGATGCTTTCATCTCATCATCTATTAGTTGGGGTACAGAGTTTTACGTTTTTACTGTAACGGAATTATACTCTAAATACAAACAAGCAAAGGAAAATGGTGCATCTAACTCAGAACTTGATGCTATTTCGCAACAAATTCTTGAAGTTGAGTATCGCAATAATCCTTTGGTACTTCAGAGAATGTTGATTTTGAAGCAACTCGAACCATATCCACATAAGACACTGGATGAGGTAATAAAGTTGTTTGAAAAAGGGTTACTAGATGAAAAGCTTGTAAAACTGAAAATCAATTTTAATACTTTGGTTGATAGGTTTGAGCGTGAAAACATTAACATAATTGAGTTTGCATCTAAAAAACCGCTGAGAGATAAAATAAATATCATAACAAATAAACTTTTAGAATATGTCACAGAAGATGGACTTACAACAGCTACAGAGCCACAGTCTTGAAGAAGTTAAAGCTTATAAGAAAGAGGCTCAAAAACGTAAAGCTGAGCTTGAAGCCTTGAAAGCTAAAGGTGGTAAAGCATGGACACCTGCATTGCAGGAAGAGCTTGATGATGTGGCTTTGTTCTTGGTAGACGTTGATGACGTTATTGAAGAAAAAGCTGCAAGTGTTAGTGGAGAAACTGCCACTAAAACTCCTTCTTATAATCCGGCACCTGGAACAGAGAAGATGGTACACTTGTCATTGGTACGAGGCCGTCGTTTCAATCCACTTACTGGTAAAGAAGAGTCAAAAGTATTTACTCAGTTGTTTACATTTGCAGAATGGCAGCTGTTTAAGAAGAATTACAAAAATCTTGGCTATACTATTATGGCCGCTTTGCATGACCCTTATGGAGATGCAGTAGAGATTGTAACGAAAAATTAATTAACAACTTAAAATTCAAAGCTATATGTTAACAATTGAGATGTTACGGCAAAGTTCAGCTCTTGCAGGTCTAACTGATGCTCAGTTTACTGCTATTGCTGAAATGTCAAAAAATGATGAAAATACTGTCATCGGAACAAAAATTGGTGCTTTGCATGGCCAGTATGATGCTGATATTTTTGGCATTACTGGCATTAAGAAAAAAGATGGCGAAAAGAGCTATGACTATGCAAAGCGTGTGCTTGGTGAGTATAAAACCAAAGCTGAGTCAGTAAAAACTGTTCAGGCAGAGCTTACTGCGGCTAAAGCGGAAGTTGCTGACCTTCAGTCAAAACTTGAAAAGAATTCTGGCGATGAAACTTTGCGTCAGCAGCTGAAAGATGCTAAAGCACAGGTTACGCAGCTTCAAACTCAGTTGCAGACGAAAGAAACAGAGTTTAGTTCTAAAAAAGCTGAGTATGAAACAGCAATAAAGAATACGCATGTTGATTATGCATTTCAGGCAGCTGTTTCTGGGCTTAAGTTCAAAGCTGGCATTACTGACACAGTTCAGAAGGTATTGTTGAATTCTGCAAAAGCAGAAGTACTTTCTAAAGGTACTCCTGATTTTATAGATGATGGCCAAGGTGGCAAGAAGCTTGTTATCCGTGGAGCCGATGGCAATATCCTTAACAATCCTAAGAATAACCTCAATCCATATACGCTGCAAGAGCTCGTAATGGAAACATCACTTAAAGATGTAATCGACACCGGCCGTCAGCAGCAAGGAGGAGGAACAGGAGGCTTTGGGTCAGGTTCAGGTGGAACAGGTGGAACACTTGATTTGTCCGGCATTAAGAGCCAAGTTGAAGCGGATAAAGCTATTGAGGCCCATCTGCTTGCAAGTGGCTTAACTCGGGACTCGCAAGAGTTTGCTGACCAGTCTTTGCAATTGAGAACTGAAAACAATGTGGCAAGTTTGCCTATCAAATAAAGAGAAAAGTGCTATGAAGGCGTAAAAGGGTAATGCACCATAATAGCAATAATGTATAACAATTAAAAAATTAAAAATTATGAGCTTAGTATTAACTCGTATCCAAAACATCCGTGCGAACTCAAATCTTGATAAATTCGAGTACCGCCCCAGTAGATACGGTGCGCTGAATGCTTTCATGGTGCAGTCCGAAGACCCTACTGGCATCCTTACCGAAGAGTTGAAGCAGAAAGCAAGAACTTCTATTGGTAACACTCTTGAAACTCCAGTGATTGACTATGATGCTGATATTACTATCGGTAATACTCGCACATTGACAATCGCCGACAGTGAAAACACTTCTAAAATGGTGCAGATTACATTTGCCACCTATGCCTGGGGTTTCACGATTGCTCCTGCTATGTACATGAATAACGAAATCGGTATTCAGAGAGACTTTGAAACTAAAATGATGAAGTACATTTACAAGTTTGCTCAGAAGCTTGATGAAGTTGCTCTTGCGGCTTTGGCTACTAACAAAACTAAGGTTCTGAAGAACAAATTGTTGTATGACTTCTCAACTAATGCAGTCAATGCCAAGTGGTCAGAACGTGAAAACGTATTCGGCGACCTCGAGGTTATGATGGGAGCAAATGACTTCTTTGGTCAGTTGCATATCATTGGCGACCCTGGTGTTGAGTCCATCATGCGTAAGCTTGAACAGCACGGACTTTACAACGACGTAAACAAGCAGAATGAATTCGGTAACAAGATTGTCCACTTGACAAACAATCTTGCAGCTACTCCTGGTAAGTATGCTCAGGGCTATGCTGTAAATGCTGGTTCACTTGGCATGTTAACTCGTTTTGAGCGTGACTGCTTGCTTGGCACAGTTTCTGGTGATGGCCATGAGTGGGGTATCGCTACTCTGCCTCTGTTGAACATGCCTGTAGGTACTTACTTCTATGACTCTGTTGGTGACTACCACACTATAGCTGGAGCTGCTACTGATGATATGGTTCGTACTCGCAAAGAGCATTACGGATTTGCTGTAGATGTAGCATTCCTCACCTCTTACAACAGCGACAATGCTACTCTGCCTAGTCCTATCCTTGCATTCAACATTTCTAGCGAAAGTGCTGTTTATGCTAAGCCTGTTGTAGTGGTTAACTCAGAGGAAAGTCCGGTTAACACCAAGGCCATTGTCTAATAGCGAGAGGTAAATTCCTTGAGTTGTTATAGCTTTGAAGGGCGGGGAGGGCTAAGGCTAAATTAGCTTTAGTTACCTCCCTGTTTTTCTTATTAAAACTAGAAAATTATGGTTAGAGCCAACGATATACAAGATAAATTGCTTCATCTAATAGGATGGGAGCAAAATTATGATGCATCAGACTTAAAAATATCTGATACTTTAACCGTGAGTGAAAGTGGCCTATATTTTCAGCAAATTCATCCTTTGCTTACATTACAGAATATAGCTTGTATCGCTCCGGAATTTAAGAATATGACCTTTGAAGAATATAGTACTAAAAAGTCATATTCTAAAGGTAATGTAGTAAAGTATGATGAAAAGCTGTATAAAGCACTACAAAAAGCGTTAAACAAACAACCTGATATTGAGTCTGAGTATTGGGTTGAAGCCAATCCATTTTCTGAATGGCTTGAAAGCAAAACAAAAGCAAGCATTCAAAAAGCTATTGCAAGATATTGCAACGAGAAAATTGCACAAGGAACATATAAAACTTTGTGCGAAAATAGAACTCTATTTGATGGGACTGGCCGTCTAGTAGATGTTGTAAAAAACAGAAAAAACTTAGTAGGTTTTGAGATTGTACCTGTAAGAGCAAAAGGCGTAACTACAAAAATCAATAAAATAGGTCTACAATTTACAGAACCTGGCGAATATACACTGTATCTTATGCATTCTAGCATGGATGCACCAGTCAAGATAATAAAGCTTAACAAGATACGTAAAAACAGTATTGAATGGTTTTCGCTTAATGATGTATATCTGCCTTATCAGAGTGAAGACAATGATGCTGGAGGAAGTTGGTATTTATGCTATTTCCAATCTGAGCTTCCAGAAGGAAGTCAAGCTATTAGAAAAGACAAAGACTGGTCTAAAGAGCCTTGCAATTCATGTTCACGCAGAGAATACTTGGCTTGGATGGCGTGGTCAAAATATATAGAAGTGCACCCATTTTTTGTAAATGAGGAGCTAGTTGAAGCTGTTAATTTCAATGATGACTTTGAAAAGCAAGCACTTCACCTATGGGATGTTGAAAATAATCAATATACCTACGATAATAACTACGGCTTAAATCTTGAACTAACTATAAGCTGTGATATTACAGACTTTATAATTGAGCAGCGAATGTTATTCCAAGATGTTATAGCAAAACAAGTAGCAGTAGATATGCTTCGTGAATTTGCCTATAATGCCAATGTTCGCACGAACAGGCATTCAATAAATGCATCCAGACTCGATATACTGTATGAGATTGATGGAGACTCTTCATCAATGAAAAAATCAGGTCTTAGCTATCAGCTCGATATGGCGTTTAAGGCAATTAAACTTAGCACTGAGGGTATAGATAGAGTTTGTCTTCCTTGTAAAAATAATGGTATAAAATATAGAACTGTGTAACATGGCTATAAAAAGGTATAATGCAACGCTTCGTAATCTTGAATATCGATTAAGAGCTTTCAAAGATAGTCTGCCTACGCTATTGGAAGATGTTGTCCGTAGTAAAGAGGATGTGATAGTATCTGCAATAGCAAATGACCAGTTGTATCGTAGAGGCATTAATGGCAAAGGCGAAAAGATTATGGATTATATGCCTTATACTGCTAAAACTATAAAAAATAAAAGGAAAAAAGGACAACCTACAACTCGAGTTACACTAAGAGATACTGGGGCTTTTCATGAGTCTATGTTTGTTGTATTTGACTCAGAGGGATTTTATATAACGGCAAGTGACGAAAAAACCCAAGACCTTGTAGAGAAATATGGAAAAGAGATATTCAGGTTAACAAATAAAAATTTTACCAGAATTATCCGCTCTCATATACGAAAAGAATTAACTAAAAGATTAAAACGAGCAATAAGACGATGAAGGAAAGCTCAGTACAAATAAGATACAAAGATAATCCAGTATTACTTGATAAAATATTGCAGGATATGCAGAAGTCACTAATGAAAAAACTTAAGTGGCTTAACTATGCATTTGGTCGTGCTTACAAGTTGGTTGAACACAGGCCAGATGGTAATAAGTTTATATATCCTGCTATGTACAATGGTAATAGTGAATATGTTTCGCTGTTACCAAATGATAACTTTGGTAATTTTTCATGGTTTGATATATATGACCCACAAAGAATTACTCAAGTAGTGCAGTCATTGCCTCAATATACATTCAGCGGCGCAATTATATTTTGGTATGACTTAAGTAGTATTTATGAAGATGAGACTGTATTATATACAGAGGAGGTAAAAGATGAGATTATACGCGTTTTAACAACACCAGGTCTTATTACTACTACTGGTAAGCTCGTTATCAACGATATATATGAGCGCTTTGAAAATATATATAAAGGCTATTCAATAGAAAAGATATATAACAACTATACGTATAAGGGAGAAGGCATACAAGATATTGATAAACAGTTTTTTATGTACCCTTATGCAGGAATTAGAATTGAGTTCACTTTAACAACCAGAGAATTATGTCAACGATATATTTTATAACAATGCTTTCGGCTTTAATATATATAGCCTTAGCAGCAGCATTTGTCATATTGCTGATTGGAAAATTAGGTATAAGAGACAGCATAATTACCAAAGCACCAAAGCTTATTTCTCAATTATTTGATTGTGATTTTTGCTTAAGTTTTTGGGTGTCGGTCATTCTCGCTATTATTCTCGCTATTTTCTTTAGAGAAATGAGTATTATATTTATTCCTATAATATCAACTCCTATAACGCGAATTTTAATATGAAAAGCCTGCTTATAAATAAGAAAATTGTACGGGTATATGATAGCATAGATGAAATGCCAATTATAAATTTCCAAAAGTACAATAAATATCTGCTCATTGACTCAGGTATCGGCTCAGATGCAGATGATATAGATGCTCATATCATAAAGATAGCAAAATTTATAAAAGCTAATAACAGTAAAAAAGCTTTACAAGAATTACAGAATATGAGACAAAATATGTATATGGTGAATAGTGAAATTTCACCAAAATACTTAGCTTTTGCTGCTCTTATTCATAGCATAGATGGAAAAGAAGTCAATGACTTATCAGATGATGGTCTTAAAAAATTGCTTCAGGACCTTAAAGATATAAAGCACTCTAAAGTCATAAATTTTCTTTTGTGGCTTAAAAAAAAAGTCACAAATGAATTAGAAACTTATTTTCCAGGTGATTTTGTAAACCCAAAGGAAAAAGAAGCTTATGATAAGCTTAAAAATAGAACACTTCTTGTGTTAGACTCTATTATAAATAATACTGATAATACAAAGCAGATAGAGTCAATAGACACAATGATGCTAAATATGCATGCACCAAAGGTATTTATAGGGAGTGAGTCTGTTGAGGTTAAATATGATAAGCAGTTTGAAAGTACTTGTTTGCTTATAGCTCAAAAAACAAACATGGACGCCAGAAAAATGACAGTACTTCAATTCTATAATGCTATTGATAATATTAAAGCTCAAGCAGAAGCTGAGGCGAAAAGTTTGAAGAAAAATAAAAAAAGATAACTATTATGGGAGATGAAGATAAAATAAAATATAGTGATATAATCCAACCGGATGACTCGATTGAAAAGCTCATTAAGCAGTTAGGTGAGCTTAATCAGTCGTATGAAACAATGGTAAATGCTATCAGAGCGGGCGCAGATAGAGTTGTGCATGCTTTAAAAACTGCCAGTGGAGCTACAAGTGAAGGCCGTAAAAGCATTGATGCAGCTACTGCTTCAACATCAAGGCTTGAGCGCGCTCAAAATGAGCTCAAAATTGCTATGTCTGATACTGGCAAACAGATTGCGTGGCTTAAAGCTCAAACAGTAGACCAGAATAAAGCTACTGTTGAGCAGCAGCGCTATCTTCAGCAAGCTTTATCTTCATACAACAGGCTAAAATCTGATTTGAAGCAGACTACATCTTTGTATAAGTCTCTTACTGAAGCTGAAAGAGAAGACAGCACTATGGGTCAACAACTTTTACAAGATATTATCAATCTGAAAAATCAGATTAAAGCTCTTGATGACCAGATGAAACCTCATATTCAGACTTTAACTGAAGTACAGAAAGCAGAGCAAAAGCTGGCTTATTTACAGTCTGAAGAGGGACAGAAATTACTTGAGTTAAAAGCTAAAATTGCTGAAGTAACTGCTGCTAGAAGGCAACAGAAAACTGCCACTGACCCACTTGCACAAGCACAAGAAAAATTAGCGTATGCGAGGTCTGAAGAAAATCAGCAATTAAAGCTGTACTCAACTCAGATAAAAGAGGCTAATCAGATTTCTCAACTTCAAGCTACAATTGCTAATTCTGCAGAAGGCTCTTATAATAGACTATCGGCTCAGTACGCTTTAAATAAGATAAAACTTAACCAGATGTCTCAAGCTGAAAGAGAAGCTGCAGACAGTGGTAAAAAGCTTGAAACTGAGACCGCTGTGATATATCAGAAAATGATTAAATTGCAAGAAGCGACCGGTAATTATAGATTGTCTGTAGGTCATTATCAAAAAACATGGGATGGCTTAGGCATATCAATATCTCAAATGGTTCGAGAACTTCCTGCAGCTGCAGTTTCACTTAATACATTTTTCTTAGGTATCTCAAACAACATTCCTATGGTAGTTGATGAGATTAACCGGCTACGTGCTAAAAATAAACTCTTACAAGCAGAAGGTAAAGCTACAGTAAATGTAACCAAGTCAATAGTAAAATCTCTATTTAGCTGGAATACTGCATTGGTGGTTTTACTTACTGTTTTTTCGATGTTTGGTGGACAGATTATTGAGTGGATAGGTGGTTTATTCAAAGCAAAAAATGCTGTTATTTCTACAACCGAAGCTATTGATAATATAAATAAAGAATTAGAAAATACAAATGCCAGCTATGGCGATAACATAATATCACTTAAACAATTACAGCAAGAGTGGAAAAATCTTAAAACTACTGCTGAGAAAAAGCAATGGATTAAAGATAATAAATCAGAATTTGATAAACTTGGCATTGCTGTTAATAATGTAACAGATGCTGAAAATATTTTTGTAGATAACACTAAGTATGTTATTACTGCTCTTAAGCTTAGAGCAAAAGCTGCAGCAGCTCAAAAGCTTGCAGCTGAACAGTATGAAAAAGCATTAGTTGCACAAAATAAAGCTGAAACGGAAGCTGCTAAAGGTGTTTCAAATGCAGATGTAGCCCGCGCAAATGTATCATATATAAGTACTACTGGTACTGGCCCTGCTGTTTCTAATGTTGGGCTTGCTACACAAAGAACAGCCGAAAATCTTAGAGAAAAACGTATCAAGGGCTTGAGAGATGAGGCCAACAAAGCTGAAAAAACAGGTGACGCGTATTTTAATTTAGCAGCTGGCTATGAAGCTTCTGCTAAAGCTGCACTTGGTGCAGCAAATATTGGCACACCTCATAAAACTGGTCATAAAACTGGTCATAGAACTGGTGGCCATAAAAGAGAACCGCGTGACCTCACCAGCATTATTAACCAGAACAGTATTAAAGCACAAAAAGAATATGAAAAGAGCGTAACAGCTTTACAGAAAGATGAATTTGCTAAAAGACGTAAAACAGCAGCTGATGAAGTACAGAATGAGAATAATAAGCTCAGAGAAATGCTTCGCAGAAATGATGAATACGTACGAAATGTAGATGGTAAGTATAAGAAACTTACTGAAGACCAAAAGAAGCAAATAGCACAGCAGAATGATTGGATAAATAGTACTATAGCAAATAATCTTAAAGCTTTAGCACTTCAATTAGAGCAAATACAAAGAGAGCAAGCTGCTAATTCTCTTAGGCTTCAACGTGAAACTCAGACAGGAGCTGTTAGCCCAACTCCTATAACTGAAAATACATCTAAGAATACAGAAACAACAGTTACACCGGCTGTGACTGTTACTCGAAATGTGTCTCAAATGGAGGCTTCATTAGTAGAAGAAAGAGAGCTAATGAGACAAAACCTTGAAGCTGAATACAAATTGATATTAGATACTAATGCTAAATTGTTAGCAGCAGGAGATAAATATGCAAGGTCCGAAGAAGAAATACTTATTGAACTTAATAAGAAAAAGCTTGAATTGTATGCTGAATACGATAAGCAAATACTAAGTGCCAGAGAGCGTGATATTGAAAATCAGCTTAAACTTGTAAAGAAAGGCACAGATGAAGAGTTACAATTACTGCTACAGCAAAATGAAGTACGTAGGCAATTAGAATTAGCTGAAAATGCTGCTAAACCTGCTGCTGAGCAAGTAAGTAGCTCTGTAATAAATGCTAAGTTTGATAAGTCTGCGACCCAGACAAAAGGCTCATTCCAAATGACGAGTTTCGAAGAGCAACAGGCCCTTGATGAAGCAGTATTCAATGAAGTTAAGCATAATGAAACAGAGATAACCAGATTTAAGCTTGAACAAGAAAAAGCCAGATGGCAAGAGCAAATAAAACTTGCTGAGGCTGGTGGGCTTGATTGGAGTCAAGCTCAAATAGATGCTGCAAAATCTACTGTAAAAGGCATTGACAGAGAATTATCTGAGCTTGATAACTTTATTATTAACATAGGTAAAAAAGGATTAGGCGGTACTCTGCTTGAAAAACTTGGCTTTGATGATGACCAGATTGATGCTCTTAGTGATGCTGCAAATATCGTTATTGAGCAACTTCAATCTATTATGGATGCTGAAGTTGAATTAGCTGAGCAGGCAGTAGAAGCAGCTGAAAAGCGTGTAGAAGCCGCGCAAAAAGCTTATGATGCCGAAGTTGAAGCTCGTAACAATGGATACGCTAATAATGTTGCAACTGCTAAAAAAGAACTCGAGCAAGAAAAGAAAAACCAGCAAGAGAAGCAGAAACAACTCGAAATAGCTAAAAGGCGCCAAGAGTCTATTAATACAGTAATTCAAGCGTCTTCGCTTGTAACTGCATCTGCTAATTTATGGAGCGCATTTTCTTCAATACCTATTATAGGTCCAGCTCTTGCATTAGCAGCAATTGCTACAATGTGGACTTCATTCGCAGTGGCTAAGATTAAAGCAAAACAAGTAACTGCAAGCCAATCTGAAGAGTATGGCGAGGGTGGCCTTGAGTTTTTGGAAGGAGGTTCTCATGCTTCTGGCAATGATATTGACTTGGGTACAAATAATGGCAAAGGCAAGAGAATGAGAGCTGAAGGCGGAGAAGCACTCGCTATCATTAGTAAAAAGCGTACAAGAAAATATCGTAAAATATTACCTGATGTTATTGATAGCTTTAACAAAGGCACATTTGAAGATAAGTATTTAAATGCTTTTGCTAATTCAGACAGCCTAAGTATAGCTCTTAATGATAATAACAATATAGATTTATCTAAGATAGAAGATGACGTACGAAGCATAAGAAAGCAAAGTGAGGTTAAGTATTACACAATGCCTGATGGAACTGTAGTTATGCAACGTAAGAATGTAAAACGGACAATTAAAAATTAAAGATATGATATTACCAAGGTACAACTACTATATTGGCGTAAATGACCCAAATCTCTTCTTTGAAAATGGTGTTTCTATAAGCCCAGATGGTGAATTTGTTCAAACGGGCTCCGAAGATTATATATGTGAGGGTCTTATTAAAATTAAAAATGGCATACAAGGGCTATTTTTCAGTACAGCTTTATCAATTGGATATATTTATTTTTATACAACCACAAGGCAATTTATATCAAGAACTGCACTTAATGCTGTGCAAAATCTTGTTGCCGCGGTTCCAGAAGATGCAGTTCATTTTGCAATTTCATTTAGTACTTTGGACCCTAATTTCAAAGTTCGAAAAGATAATGCGGAATTTATATACTATATTAAGTCTGTGAACCCGCATTTTAAGGAGTTGAGCAAAAAATATTCAAAAGAAAATAACCAAGAGTTTTTTAGAAATTCATTAGATGGCCAAATAAAGCTATTTGGGGATGATTATAATTTTGTTAAGAGCGCAGATATTGAAAGTAATCTTGTGTTTATTATAGAGAAATATAATAGACGTGTAAATGCCTGGATTAACTACTATAAAGGTACTTTTAACAAGACTGATTGTAAGTTTGATTATGGTAAAAGAAAATGTGAGCTAAAAACAACTACACTCGATGAATACACAGAAATATTAAATAAATATGAAGATACATATAACTTAATAAAGTTAGCACCTGAATTGTCAAGAATTAGTATGCATAAGCGGCCATTAATCCAAGTCTATATTAAAGGCTCTAATTCTGTTACTAATTTGCTTGGAGGCATATACTGGGAAGACGAAGTAACAGACGCAGTAGATAGCCATGAAGACCTTATAAGAAAATATTATTTTTCCTACGTTGAGGCAGCCAATGAATTTTATATAAAAGGTGCAGCTACACCAGATGTAAATGGTGTATATGCAGGTATAAATGGTAATTGGATTAATAAAACTGGTTACGAGTGTTATGTTGGTGATGATATTATAGATGGAGCATCATACTTATTTATTAGAAAAGTAGGTGCATCTACGGCTACCTATATATCTGAACAAAGGTGGATTTTCAATGATAGGGATAAAATAAGTCTTGGTGCACACATGAAAGGTGCTGTTTTTCACGCGTTTGATAACGCACAAGATAAATGTACAATCAAGACACTTTTTGAGTACCGTATATACCAGCGAATACTGTGTAATTCAGAAACATTAACAGACTCATCTGGTAAAAAAGACACATATAATTTACCATACGATGATTTTGCTGCTGAGCGTCAAAACTATAAAAGATGCATAGGATTATCAAATGGCCTATTTTTCTGCACTTCAAAAGTTGTCGACAAGCCGACTAAGTATGGCATGAATGACGATAAAAAATACTTTACGGATGAGTTTATACCTATGATAACTGGTCTTAGTCGCCCATTACCTATAAGTAAAAATTCATGGGCAAATGCATCTTTGTGGTATGTTTACGATAATACATATAAATTTTTTGATAAGTCCTTACAAAAGCAGTATTACTTGAAGGATAGCTGCTCAATTGGTAATGCCATCAAAGTTATACTGAAAGAGATTGACCCGACAATTACGCATGAGCCAACAGCCGAATATAGCCAATTTTTGTATGGCGAAACAAATCCTCTTGGCATAGCTCGATTTTACGTTCATATCACTCAAAAAACAAATATACTAAAAGGTAATTATGACCAAGCAGCACAAAAAGCAGAAATATCTTTAGAAAGCATTATGAATATGCTGCAGAATTGTTTTCGTTGTTATTGGTACATAGAGAATAATAAGCTTAAAATAGAGCACATAAGCTTTTTTATGAATGGTGGAAGTTATATTAAGAAAGATAATTATCAACTTGATTTTACAAAGCTAAAAGATGCCTTTAATAAAAAGCCATCAGACTTTATGCAAACAGAAATTGAATTTGATAAGTCAAATTTGGCTCGCCGGTATGAATTTGGTTGGGCTGATGAAGTAACAGACTTATTTGGAAATATTACAGTTGATGTAGAGTCAAAATATATACAAAGAGATAAAACAGAGCAAATAAGCGCAAATGATTTTTCATCTGATGTAGACTATATGCAGTTTGAGCCATCAAAATTTAATAATGACGGCTTCGCGCTATTATGCCCTGTTAAAAATAATAACGGTGAGTTAGAATTGCCAATTATTGAAGTTGATAATTTAATCGACGACACGAACCGTATGTATACCGCAATTATTCAAAATTGGTACGCATCGTGGATTTATTTACAGCTATTGTACATGTATGATATGCCTGCGGAAAATGTAAAGTCAAATGCATTGCAATATTTATATGTGCATGATATAAAGAGATGTATGAAGAATGATATTACATTCCCTGCTGAAGATGACTTAGAAATTTTGCCTTTGATTAAGACAAGTATCGGAAATGGCAAAATCGATGAGATGTCATTTAACCTTGTAACAAGACAGGCAAAAATAAAATTACTTTACAGGCCTCAATAAAAATTAGTGAGTTAAATATGTTAAGAAATTTTTTTTTAACGTATAATTTTTGTATATTTACAGTATGAAATTAGTTAACAATAACATATCACCATTACCATTCTACGATAATCTTGCTTTGCAAAATCATCGTAAGGATTATGCGTTCGGCCAGATTTATCAGCTGATAACATATAAAAATATGTTATTGCCGTTTCAAGTGGTTTTATCACATGGAACACTAATAGCACAAGTTAGGTTGTATGATTTTAATACAGAGAAGTATATAGATATAACTAATAGTATGAAAGAAAATGGCTTAGCTATTAAGTCATTTAACAATTTTAAACTATTAAAATATCCTGGTACTTTGCCTATTACTGAAATAAAGTACGAGGGCTTATACTATTTAGCTATTTATATATCAGACTCTTACACATCGGATATATTTACCATATATTCAGATTTATTTACAGTAACTAATAGGGTATCAGATTATTTGCTTATTGAGTATAGCAACTCATATAATTTTGTACTCAAAAATGGTATTGTAGATTTTTCTGACAATTTTGCTTTTAAGTGTTATCTTAACACGCAAGTAGGCAAGCCAGAATATGACTTTGAAGAAGAAGCCACTGAACGAATGGGCTATACTTTTATTGAAAGCCAAGTAAGTAAAAAGATATATAAATTTACTTTTATAGCTCCGGAATATTTATGTGATGCTCTTAGAATTGTAAGACTGTGCGAAAATAAGCAAATTACTAATAAATCACAGGTTTACGATTTGACTACTTTCAACATGGAGCCTAAGTGGGAAGACCAAGGAGATTTAGCTTCTGTAGAATGTGAGTTTGAAACTGATACAGTTATAGCAAATATAGGTGGATATGCGCCTGAGCTTCTTGGTGGCGATTACAATGATGATTACAATAATGATTATAAAAATAGTATCACATTGTAATTTTTCAGAGTCAAGATAAACATAAATGACCTACTCCATTGATTTCATTCCGTTGGTTCGCCTACTGTCTTTTCGAATTGTTGGTTCGCCTACTATTTTTTCGTAGAGTTGGTATTTTTTTTAAATATAAAACTGATATGCCTAATTGGAATACATTAAAGAATGCTGTGGCCAATGTTATCAAAGCCAATAATAATAAAGAGATAACAGGACCACTATTGCAGAATGTTCTTCATAGCATAATTAATGCTGTTGGAGAAAATGCTGCATTTGCAGGAATTGCAAATGTGGAAACAAACCCTGGTTTTTTTGATGGGCCTGTATTTTTTCTTGCATCTGAGCCTGGTATTTACAGCAATTTCTCAGGACTTGTATTGCCCGCGAATACAATTGGCGTATTTTTATATAACAACCAGAAATGGTCACTATTGCCTATTATAGAAAATATTGTAACATTATCTGATATTTCTAAAAAAGCAAATCTCAATAGCCAAAATGCGCTTGCTACAGGTGAGGAGCAACGTCTCGTTATAAAAATTATTCCGCATAGCGAAAAGCCTGTTATTGTTGCATCCCCTGGCACATATTTTAATGAAAATACTAATAAGATAGAAACCTGGGTTGTTGAAAAATCTGGCTCAGTTGATACTATTAAGTTAGTTTTATCTGAAGCACCATCTGAAAATGTTATATACTGCGACGCTGACACTAATACGCTTTTGCGTTGGAATAACAATGCGATGGTTACAATTATGGGAGGTACTCCGGTGACAGAGGAAACATACTCAAAGCCTGAAATTGATAAGATGCTTCGTGGCAAGATAAATAAAGCAGGCGATAACGTCGAAGGTAGTCTTGTTTTTTCAAATGGTGAAGGTGTGGCTTTTTCTGATGAGAGTGGAGAAGAGTCATATCTATATCAAGATGAAGAAGACCGTGGCCCAAGAATGCAATCAAAAACTGGTGATAGATTTATATTTCAGCGTGATTTAGCACCAAAAAATGGGTCAAGTGCCCTGGTTATAAGTGAAGATTTATATCGGGCCACAGCTACTATTCTTAACTCAATGGGCGTTGAACTTGATAATGCTGATAATACTGGTGACTCGCTTATTATGTACGTTGCAAACATTGGCGATTTTTATTATGATGCGAATAGCAAGCATCTTCACTACCAAAATACAAGCAATGTGGCTATTGATTTAGGTGCACCAAGCAGTAAACGGCTATACGTTAATATTAATACAGGTTTAATATATCGATGGTCAGGCGATAAGTGGGTTATACTTGGGCGAAAACCAATTGATGCATATACAAAAAAAGAAAGCGACACTAAATACGCTAAACTTAAAGACCCATCACAAAGTATTAGTGCTTACAATGTAGCAGGTAATATTGTTGTTGCTAAAAATTTATGGCTTGAGGATGATGATGGTGATGGTATTAACATAAATAAAGCTGGAAATCGATTAAATATAGAAGGTGATATTATAATAACTGACGCAGAAATTGCACAAACAACAGGGGCCGCTGCTGATAAAATAATGAGCCAAAAAGCTACAACTGAAGCATTAGAAAATATAAAAAGCAATGTTGCATCAAATAGCGAAAACATTCAAAGCATCGCAAGCGCATTAAGCACCAAAAAAGACAAACTCAAATACGTTTATCTTGAATTTGGGCTTCAAGATGAGGTGAAAAACGACACATTCTACGAATTAGAGCAATACGAATCATTCGATTCATTTGTTGGCAATTTAGACGATAATATCGAATTTTTTGTTTTGATGAATGGAAATAACGTTATGACAATTTATAATTACGATTTATATTGGGAGAAGCCCTTGGAAATGCGAGAAGGATATAAATACCTAATCCACGTTTTCCGTCATCTCGTTAGATGGTGGGAATTTCCTACAATGCCTGCGTAATAGTAACGAATAAAATAATTGGATTATGAAATACATCAAAGACGGAAAAATAAACAATGGCAAATTCGTGAAGTTTGGAAAAACAACCATCATCAACCCAGGCAAAGAAAAGATGCTTGAGTTAGGTTGGGAAGTTTATCGCACTGACGAGCAAGAAGAATATGAAAAAGAGATAATGCAATTAAAGGCAGAGTTGTCGGCAACCGATTATCAAGTAATCAAATGCTCCGAAGCATCTCTATTAGGCGAAGAATTACCTTACAACGTATCGGAATTGCACGCAACACGCCAAGCATTAAGAGATAGAATTAATCAATTAGAGAGCAAATTATGAAACACATTTACTATCGCAATGACTTTGCTGTAGAGGTTGAGTTGTTCAATTTTGAAGGCGTGAAAGTTTCACCGCCCGAATGGAAGTGGAGTATTGAGTTTTCCGATTCAAGGAAAAAGTATGTCTGTTCGTTAGAGAAAGGCAATGCAGAGGTGATGGATGATGGCAGTGTTATGTGCTATTTGGATAACCACAATTTCTATTGCGGAAGGCTGTCTTGTAAATTCAAAGAGCAAATACCTAATCTATCTTATTTAGACGGATTTCAGCGAGTTATTCGCCCTACCGACATAGATGTAGAATTGTGGGACAAGGCGAGCGACAACGAAGGCACAGCCACGGTAACAGTCATTCCAGACTATGTTATTTATGATGCGTATATGACAGCCAAGGCAAACGGTTACACTGGTACGGCAGAGGAATTTTACACCGCTCTAAATGAATTGCCGAAAACCATTGAAACTGCCAAATCCGTTCTCCAAGACACAAAGAATTTAGCAGATGATTTAGCAGAGAAAGTTGCCACCAATTACTACCGAGGAGAGAAAGGTGATAAGGGTGACAAAGGTGATAAAGGCGATGTAGGAGAAACCGGTCCACAAGGTCCACAAGGTCCACAAGGCTTGCAAGGAGAAGTGGGTCCGAAAGGTCCGCAAGGAGAAAAGGGCGAGAAAGGTGCAGACGGCTTTTCACCAATCGTATCGCTAACTAAGCAAGGAGCAATCTCCACCCTCTCCATCACCGATGCACAAGGCGAACACACCACCGAAATCGCAGACGGAGCGAAAGGTGAGAAAGGCGAAAAAGGCGAAAAGGGCGACCAAGGCGAGCGAGGACTGCAAGGCTTGCAGGGCGTTAAAGGCGACGATGGAGTTTCCCCAACGGTAACTACCTCCAAGACTGGCAAGGTGACAACGATAGAAATCACCGATGCCAAAGGAACGCATACCGCCACAGTGAATGACGGCGAGAGTGCGGAAGTTGTCCAATCCACCGGCACCAGTGAAACGGCGGTGATGAGCCAAAAGGCAAGCACGATGGCGTTCGCCGCCAACACTCCGAGCGGCGACCCGATGCACAATATGTATGTAGAAGTTGGCGCAATTTACAATGATACTGGAAAGGATATTGAGCGTGTTGACCAATGGGGAGACACTATCATACACAAGAATGGATGTTGGTATCTCAACGGACTGGGAGACTTGACAAGTGGTGACTTGTTAAAGTGCTGGATTTGGGGTAATTGTATCATAACTAATTACTATTTTCTCTATTCTTCAAGGCGTAGTTTCATGAACACTAAAACTAATATCCATCAAAATATAAAAGATAACTATCCTTATAAATTAGGTGACGCATACAAATCGTTGCAAATGTCAACAAACTATTCACGACTTTTGCGTTCAATGAACATAACGCAAATACAGCAAATAATGATGTAAAAAACCTTAACTCTTATACTATGTACTCCACAGGCATTATAAAGTATTATGGATGGATAGTTGTTGGCAGTATTGGCAAATACACATTTAGCGAACAAGACGAAACTGAGTGCATTGGTTTGGTTTTAACTAAAAATGCTTATATCAATTTATCTAAGTTGCGTGCTGATTGCATACGGCAAATCATAGAAGCAGTGCGTGCTACTGATAACATCACCATCACCATCCACCCCGAAGCATACGAGAGGGCGATTGCTGATACTGGTGTGCAAACGGCACTTTCAAATAAGACAAATGTATCATTGGCAAAAGGAGAATAATATATGGAAATTATAGCAAAAGAAAACAAGGCACTTAAACAAGTGAGCGAGAGTGGCAATGTGGTGTACGCATTGCGTGTGAGCACCTATAACCCTGAAAGTTGGGAGGAGGTTGATATTGCCGAGTACAACGAGTGGAAGCGCAAGCAAGAGGAGGAAGAAAAACGTCTTGCCGAGCAGTATGGTATGCCTTACGGAGAGGAGGTGAGTGATGCTCAGGAATAGTGATGCCGTGCATGCCGGATTTGCCGCCATTGTTGGCTCAATATACGAGCGAGGTGTTGAGGAGGCAGTTCCATGGATGATTGCGATGGTGTGCGTGGTGGTGGTTGACTTGTTTGCAGGCGTTCGTTGCGCTTGGTTGATTGGCGAGCGAATACGCTGGTCAACTGGTGTTAGGCGTACGCTATCCAAATTGATTACATATATCAGTTTTGTGGTGTGCGCAGTTATGATTAACGTAGCAAGCAATACCGAGTTTGACATCGCCAAGTGGGCTTGCCTGTTTATCTGCGCAGTTGAGGGATTTTCAGTTGCGGAGAATATCATAAAGCCACACGGATACTCTATCAATCTGCAAGCGTTGGCAAAGAGCATCGGAAAGCGTTATGGCGTTGACACCGATGGTGTGATACGCAAGACGAAAAAGAAAAAGAAATAAAGTGTTTAATAATATAGGTCGGTCGGCAATCCATTTAATAGTAATTTTTTAAAAAATGATTGTGGTTATTTTGTTAGTTGTGTTCATTCCGACCGACCTTTTTAGTTTTAAAACGATATGATATACAAAATAGGAAGCCGAGGTAACGAGGTCGTTAAAATTCAAAAAGCCGTTGGAGTAGGTGCTGACGGCGTATACGGCACAAGGACAAAGGAAGCCGTTGCTGTGTGGCAGAGGGCGCACGGCTTGACGGCTGACGGCATTGTGGGTTATAAGACTTGGTTTGCGATGTTCGGTGAGGATATGCCGAGCAAGGCGGTGGCTGACGGTGTGGTTTATCTTCCACTAAACAAACATATCAAGATGTTGCAAAACCGAGAAATAAAATACCTCGCTATCCATTTCACCGCTGGTAGCACATCAAAGGTTGGCAGCGCAAGGAATGTGCGTAATGTGTTTTTACAGCGTGAAGCGAGTGCCGACTTTGCCGTTGATGATGCGGAAATGGTGCAATTTAACCCCGACATTAACAATTACTACTGCTGGGCTGTCGGTGGTGAACTTCTGAATAGCGGTGGCGGTAGGCTGTACGGCAAAGCGAGGAACTGCAACACAATAAGTATTGAGATTTGCTCAAACTGCTCACCACGCACGAATGTGGCACTCAACCGAAGCAATCACGATGGGTGGAGTTTTACGGATAAGGAACTTGACAATGCCGTAAGATTGGCAAAAATTCTGATGGCTAAATATAACATTCCTATTGATAGGGTTGTGCGCCACTACGATATAACTGGTAAACTTTGCCCAGGCGTTATTGGGTGGAATGACGCACCCGAAGTTTATGACAAGACCACAGGTAAAAGGATTGTCGGAGCGAAAAACAACTCAAAGGAGTGGGAGAAATTCAAAGCAAGGTTAAAATAAAAGCTGCCCGTGCTTTGACGCTAAGAATGAATACAAAAACCTCTAAAACTGATTAAAGCCATTCTCGTGCATAAGAAATTATTACGAGAGTAGTTTTTAATATAGAGTATAATAAACTAATGAGTAGTAATAATATATAGCGAGAATACGCGAGAATAATTAAAGCATGAAAAAAATAATCATAAAAATTATTATAGCAATGATTGCTATAATAGTATCAATGTTAGCTTTCCATAAAATACATAAGCTAAAAGAAGAGAATACAAGGCTTTTAAGCAATCAGGAAATTTTGCTCACGCAAAAACAGACTATAATGGCAGAAAGCCAAACATATAAAGTATCTGACAGCCTTAATGCTGCTAAAGTATCTGAACTCCAATTCACTCTTAAAGAATATAAAAAATATAGAGTACAAGATTTACAGCTTGTAGAACAACTCAAAATAAAAAAATCTGATTTGCAAAAAGTCATTGGCTCACAAATGGAGACTTTGAATATCCTTTCTGCTAAACTTAATGACTCTATAAAAGTTGATACAATATTTAATACATCTTATGTGGCAATTAATACAGCTGATACGCTAAAATGTTTTGGCTATAAATCAAAATGGACAGATGTTTCCGGGTGTATAGACTTAAAACGTGATAGCATAAATCTACAAATCAAAAATAGAGAGTCACTTAAGATAGTGGAAACAGTGGTATATAAGCGCTTTTTAGGGTTCTTGTGGAAAACCAATAAAGTAAAAGATAGGCGAGTAGATATTGTAAGCGAAAATCCTAATACCACAATAGTTAATTTAGATTATGTTAGTATAAAGCGGTAAACAATATAAACAATATAAACAATCCATTGTTTACGCAAAAATGGTTGAAAATCAATCGCTTATATAAGCTGTAAACAAAGAAACAATAAATTGATTAAATCTCTCTAATAATGGGGTAAGGTTAATTTTATGTTAACTAAAATTTAAGAAATTAACTTTAATCTCTAAGGAGTCATTGTTTCAATTGTTTCTTTGTTTACAGCCTATTTTATACGCAAAGCCGTAGAAAAAGTTATCATTTTTATTGTTTCTTTGTTTACAGCAATTGAAAGCCATGATAAAATTGCGGTTTAATATTTTTTAACAAATAAATTCTCAAAAAATATGAGAAAAATTTTTATCTTTCGAGAATAGTTTGTATATTTGCATATCAAAAATAAAAATAATAAAATTAACCAGAAATATGGAACAGTTTAATATCAACAGTGTGATTGAGCACTATAAGCTGAATATAGAAGACGTAGCAAAGGTGCTATTTCCAACTGTTAAATATCCAAAACAGGCACTCGATAGAATACTGAAAGGTGAAAGCCATTTGGATATTGCACAAGTTGAAAAATTGGCCAATTATATTGGCGTGTTAGTAACCGATTTGTTCTCAGCAAATACATGGAAAGGTTCTACTGAAGATGGATGCCTTACTTTGCTGAAAGGCCAATATAAAGCAAAGCTTAATTATAATGGCGTGTACTTATCTATATATAAAGATAATGTACTAATTGAGCAGAAAATCTCAAATGTGCCAGATATGACAATTCAAGAGTTTATTAACTTTTTAGATAACTTAATTAAAAATTACGAAAATGGAAGCTATTAAAATTTCCGTAGAGGTTAGCGTAAACCTATCAGAAAATACGCAAAATTTCATCAAGTCGTTGTTTGGTAAAGCAGTGGTAACTACTACAGCCCACGCTCAAAAACCTGCTACTGCTGCACCAGCTCAAGCCCCAAAGTCCCAAGCCCCAAAGCCACAAGCTCCAGCTGCAACATCTGCCCCAACAAAGTCCGTTGCCAATCCTGTTTCTGGAGCACCTGCTGCTCAAGCTGCTTCTTCTGCTTCTAAGAGCATAGAGGATGTGCGCAAAATGCTTGTTCAGAAAGTAAATGAGCACCGCGACGTTATTAAGCAGAAGCTTAATGAACTTGGTGCTCCAAGTGTAACAAAGCTTAATCCGTCTAAATATGACGAAATGTATAATTTCTTAGAGTCACTGTAATGACAAATCAAAAGAAACTGCAAAAAGCAGCAATCAGGTTTCGTAAGGAAAACCCAGAACTACATCGCGTGTATTCAGAACTGCTTTCAATGATGGCTAATTTTATCATAAAGTCTGGAGCGGCTGAGGCAACTGTGGGTGTAAAATATAAAAAGTATTACGAGTATGCAAACAGCTAACACTAAGTTACAAAAACATAGCCAGAGGAGCCATGCACTCCTCTCGGCTTCTGGAGCTGGAAGATGGCTTAATTGCACTCCATCTGCAAAGCTTGAAGATGAATACGGAGAAAAGAAAAGCTCCGTATATGCGCAAGAAGGTACATTGGCTCATGAGCTTTCAGAGCTTTATATTAAGCGTGATACTTTATCTATCATTAGCGAGCAAGAATTTGAACAAGGCCTTGAAGAAATTATGGCAAATGAGTTGTTTAATGAGGAAATGCTCGATGTAGTTCCAACTTATACAGACTATTGTGCCTCGCAATTAGCAGAAGCTAAAACAGTTAATTCTTTAGCTGTGATGGAAATTGAGCAAAAGCTCGATTTGACAGACTTTGTGCCAGAAAGCTTTGGAACAGCCGACTGTGTTATTATCAATGACAGCCTTATGGAAGTTATTGATTTGAAATACGGAAAAGGAGTTCCAGTATATGCTGAATGGAATAAACAGCTTATGCTTTATGGCCTTGGGGCATTACAGAAATATGATACTATGTATGATATATCTGAGGTGCGATTGACAATTGTGCAGCCGCGTATCAATAATATATCTTCATGGCAAATATCTGTAGAAGAGCTTCGCAGATGGGCTGAAGAAGAGCTCAAGCCAAAAGCAGAACTTGCCTTCGAAGGCAAAGGTGAACTTAATGCCGGAGACTGGTGCAGATTTTGTGCTGTTCGTAATCAATGCAGAAAATTGTATGAGCAACAGCTTGAAATAGCTCAGCATGAATTTGCAGAACCTGCACTTCTTACAGATGATGAAATTGCAGATATTGTTCGTCGTACTCCTAAGCTTATTGAGTGGGCTAACTCTATTGCAGAGTATGCGCAGACTAAAGCTATAGCAGAAAATAAGCAATGGCCAGGCCTTAAACTTGTAGAAGGCATAAGTAGGCGCAAATGGGCTGACGAGGACAAAGCCTCAAATGCTATATTCGCGCGATGCCCAGAGTTAACCGAAGACGAGGTGTTTAACATGAAGCTTAAACCGATTACTTCTATTGAGAAGATAGTAGGTAAAAAACGTTTTGCTGAACTTCTCTCAGATGTGGTAGTAAAGCCACAAGGTAAACCCACACTTGTACCGCTTGAAGATAAGAGACCAGCAATGGGATATGGTCAAGCACAAATAGATTTTAAAGAATAATAAGAAATGAAAACAATTTTTATAACATTCGATAATAAAAGCAAATATGCTTTTAATACAAAATCTGAAGTGTCTGTAGGAGATATTTTAAGGTCTCCAGTGTATGGTAATCGCAAAATGATAGTTACAGATATTTGTAATAAAGCATATACGTACTATAACTCAGCTACAGGAAATCTCTCTGATGAGTTAAATTCTACAAAACAAGGCAAAATAAAGGAATTAATTCTTTTAGACAACTCTTGCACTGAAGCAGTATATTGCACAAAAGAACAATAACTCAAGTATCACAATTAAAAATTTACAAAAATGAGCAATCAAATGAATTCAACTAAGGTTGTAACTGGCAAAGTAAGATTTTGCTATGTGAACGTGTTCGAGCCCACTGCAATGAATGAGGGCGATACCCCTAAGTACAACATCTGCATCCTTATCAGTAAGGATGATAAAACTACTCTCGGCAAAATTAGTAAGGCCATTGCTGCTGCAAAAGAAGCTGGAAAGGCTAAACTCGCCAATAAGAATGGTCAGCTTCCTGCAGATGCAGCTTTGAAACTTCCACTCCGCGATGGTGATGCAGAACGTTCAGATGACCCTGCATTCGAAAACTGCTACTTCATCAATGCTAACTCAAACAGAAAGCCAAGCATTGTTGACCGTGACCTCAATCCTATCATGGAAAAAGAGGAGTTCTATAGTGGCTGTTATGGTCGTGCATCAATCAACTTCTATGCCTTCAATGTTTCGTCCAAAGGCATTGCTGCAGGACTCAACAATCTTCAGAAGCTCGAAGATGGTGAGATGTTGGCTGGTGGCTCAACAGCTGAAGAGGACTTCGGAGGCGAAAATGCCTTTAACGATGAGCTGATGTAATCTTCCTCTCTGCATCAGCAAGTATAGTAGTTTAATGATAAAACCACAGAGCGCCATTGGTTTGTGTGCCTGTTATGCGGGTTCGAGTCCCGCCTATACTCCTATTTGCAATATAATAAATAAAATATAATAAATAAACAATAATGGCAAAAAATCTTTTTATAGACGTTGAAACCTATTCATCGGTGGATATTTCAAAGTCTGGTGCTTATAAATACATTGAGTCACCAGACTTTGAAATACTTATCATTGGGTATGCTTTAGACAATGAGCCAGTTAGTATCATTGACTTAGCACAAGGAGATAATATTCCAGAAGAGTTTGAAGAAGCTTTGTTTGACCCAGAATGTGTTAAAGTAGCTCATAATGCTGTATTTGAGCGGCTAAGCTTTAGACGTATTGGGTATGATGTTCCAGCAGAACAGTGGTATTGCACTTCAGTAAAAGCTGCATATTGTGGCTTACCATTGTCATTGGATGCCGTATCAAAACGATTAGACCTAACGGACAAAAAACTTGATACAGGTAAAGCACTTATAAAGTATTTCTCGTGTCCCTGTAAGCCAACAAGAATAAATGGTATGCGCACGCGTAATTATCCGAGTAATGCACCAGAGAAATGGGAAATGTATAAGGAATATAATATGTATGATGTACTTGCTGAGCGTGAGATATTTCAAAAGCTATCTGCTTATGAAATTCCAGATATTGAGCGTAGAATGTATGTGCTTGACCAGAATATCAATGACAGAGGTATTTTGGTAGATATGGAGCTTGCTCAATCTGCAATTGCTGTAGATAATGAGTACACAACTCTTTTAACAAATCGCGCAAAAGAGATAACAGGGCTTCAAAATCCAAACTCTCCAGTTCAGATACGAAAATGGATTGAGAGCACAACAGGCCACGTAGTTTTATCTTTATCAAAAGAGTCAATGCCTGATTTACTTGAAGAACTCAAAGACTATCCAGAAGTAATTGAATTGCTTAGCATTCGCAAAAAGCTATCAAAAACCTCAATTAAGAAGTATTATGCTATGCTTAACTGTGCAATGAAAGATAGCAGGTGTAGAGGATTGTTTCAGTTCTATGGAGCAAATAGAACAGGAAGATGGGCCGGTAGATTATTGCAATTGCAGAATTTATCAAAGAACCACATTTCTCATATAGAAACACCGCGTGAACTTATTAGAGCAAGAGACTGGGAAACTGTTGAGATGTTATATGATGATGTGGCAGATATTTTGTCTCAATTAGTAAGAACAGCTCTTATTGCTCCAAAAGGTAAAACATTTGCAGTTGCAGACTTCTCAGCTATTGAGGCGAGAGTAATATCTTGGCTTGCTAATGAAAAATGGCGAATGGATGTATTTAGAGGCGATGGTAAAATTTATGAAGCTACGGGCTCTAAAATGTTTAACGTTCCTATTTCTGCAATTACTAAAGGCTCTGTATTACGAGACAAATCAAAAATCTCAGAACTTGCACTTGGCTATGAGGGCTCATTAGGAGCACTTAAACGAATGGGCGGCGAACGTATGGGTTTATCAGATACTGAAATGATAAGTCTTGTACGTAGATGGCGCTCTGCTAATCCTGCAATCGTAGATATGTGGAAAGAGATTGATGAAGCTTCAAAAGAAGCAGTTCGTTATCAAAGGCCAGTATCTTGCACTTGCAAAAATTTAATATTTGATTGTGATGGGCAGTTTATGACAATTCAATTGCCTTCTGACAGAAAGTTATTTTACGCAAATCCTATGCTTAAAGATAAGAAGATTGGCCGTTCTACTATGCCAACCCGAGTACTATGCTACGGAGGTATTATACAAGAAACAAACCAATGGGGTGAAATTGATACTTATGGTGGTAAATTAACAGAGAATATAGTTCAAGCTATTGCACGTGACTTGCTTGGTAATTCCATGCTAAATATGCAAGAAGAAGGTTTTGCTATAACTATGCATGTGCATGATGAAGCTATAGCTGAAATACCTCTTGAAAATGCAGAAAAGCATTATAACAATATGGTAGAAGCAATGGAGCGAGTACCTGCGTGGGCTCCTGATTTTCCACTGAAAGCTGATGGATATATAACTCCATTTTACCTAAAAGATTAATGATAATATGTATAATATCGTATATTTTATGACTATGCACTATGCAAGTAGACAAATTAAAATATGATACAAATCTCAATATAGCTATTGGGCTAAGTGTTGCAAGTAAAGTCTGGAAAAATACCAAAATTACGTGGGGCGCATTAATTGAAAAGCTATCAGAGCCTGTTGTAACAGCTGAAACGTATAAGCAGTTTATGCATGCTACGAAAGATGAGCAAAGTAAAATAAAAGACGTAGGCGGCTTTGTGGGAGGTTTTCTTACAAATGGTCGTCGTGATAAGTCTAATGTTTTATATCGTCAGCTTATAACATTAGATATAGATTATTCGCATGAAAATTTTTGGTGGGATTTTACAATGCTTTTTGACTGTGCAGCAGTAATACACTCGACGCATAAGTCATGTACAGAAAAACCTCGACACAGATTGATAATTCCACTTGATAGAGAAGTATCTCAAGAAGAGTATCAAGCTATCGCACGAAAAGTCGCCGAAGACCTAAATATTGATTTGTTTGACCAGTCGACCTTTGATGTGAATAGACTTATGTTCTGGCCGTCAATATCATTAGATGCTGAGTATTACTTTGAATATCAAGATGGGCCATTTCTTGAAGCTGATTACATATTAGGGTTGTATAATGATTGGCATGATACAAGTGAATGGCCAACAGCTTCTGATAGTAGTGATATTATAAGGCAGGCTATAAAGAAGCAAGAAGACCCTGAAGATAAAAAAGGTATAGTTGGTTTATTTTGTAGAACATACACAATTCAAGAAGCAATAGCTGCGTTTCTTTCAGATGTATATGAACCTGCAGGAGAAGGTAGGTATACATATATAAATGGCTCAACTGCAGCTGGGCTTATTGTATATGATGATAAATTTGCGTATTCTCATCATGGAACAGACCCAGCTGGTGGAAGACTGTGTAATGCTTTTGACCTTGTTCGTATTCATAAATATGGTCATTTAGATACAGGCAAAGAAAAAAATGAGCAGAATAAGAAGAGTTTTAAGGCAATGGAAGAGTTTGTCACAAAAGACTCACGAACAAAAAAGCGTATTGCCGAAGAGAAATTAGCTGAAGCAAAATTCGAATTTACTGAAGAAATAGAACTACCACCAGAAGAGCAAGATAATTCTTGGACTTCAGAACTCACAGTTAACACAAAAGGGGAATATGAAAATTCTGCAAATAACTTAAATATCATATTTCAATTTGACCCTTTTCTCAAAAACACTTTTAAATTAAACACCTTTGATAATAAAAGATATGTTACAAAAACACTTCCGTGGCGCAAAATCGATGATGTGGAACCTCTTCGTGATGTTGATTATTCTGGTGTACGTAATTACATTGAGTGTATTTATGGCATTGTGTCTAGTCAAAAAGTGGATGACGCGCTTGCGCTTGAAATTGAAAAGAAGAAATTCCATCCAATAATCGAGTACATAAAATCCTTGCAGTGGGATAAAACGCCTCGTGTAAATACATTGCTTATAGACTACTTTGGTGCAGAAGATAATGCATATACAAGAGCAGCTATAAGAAAGATGCTGTGCGCAGCTGTAACAAGAGTATTTCACCCAGGTACTAAGTTTGATACAGCTCTTATATTAGTAGGGCCTCAAGCTACATACAAAAGTACATTTGTAAAGAAGCTTGGTAAAGGCTGGTTTTCAGATACTTTTACGACTGTACAAGGCAAAGAGTCATTTGAACAAATACAAGGAGCATGGCTGGTAGAAATAGCTGAGCTTTCAGGTCTTAAAAAAGCAGAAGTTGAAACCATTAAGCATTACATATCGAAATGTGAGGACTCATTCAGGCCTGCTTATGGCAGAACTATAGAAACATATAAAAGGCAATGTGTATTCTTTGGTACTACAAATTCAAAAGACTTCTTGCGTGACCCGACAGGAAATAGACGCTTTTTACCAATTGACGTAAGACCAGAATATGCTACTAAAAATGTAGCAGAAGAGTTTACAGATGAAGAGGTAGACCAAGTGTGGGCAGAAGCTTATGAAATGTATAAACAAGGTGAGCCGTTATACATGACAGGCGAAGAGGATATGATTGCTAAAATTGAGCAACATAAACATTCAGAGCAAGATGAGCGTAAAGGTATTATTGAAGAGTATCTCAATGCGAAATATCCTGATAATTGGGCCAGCATGGACCTTTATGATAGGCGTAGATGGTTAGACGACCCATTATCTCAGGTTGGAACAATTCAAAAAGACTTTGTATGTGTAGCAGAAATATGGTGTGAATGCCTTGGCAAAGAGAAAAATGATATGTCAAGATATAATACCAGAGATATAAATGATATATTGCGTTCATTGCCTGAATGGGAGGCATCCACTTCAACAAAGAACTTTTCAATATATGGTAAACAGAAGTATTACAGACGTAAAGATAGTTTATTATGATAGCAAATTTTTATAAAAAGAATGGCACAGAAACTCGTAATTATAGGTTAATTACCTCTAAGAATATAGATTGCATTCCACAAAAAGGAACTTTTATTATGTTCCTCGGGCAATTATTTATAGTGGACAGAATATGTCTTGATTTAGATAAGTGTGAATATAACCTCTATATTATAAGAGCATGAAGTTTGTAATAGTAAAAGCTCAATGTAAGCTTTCAAATGGAACTACTAAAGTATTTCGATATGACGCAGACAATGTTACAGAACAAAATGCTTGCAATAATATAGAAGTATTTAGGGCAAATTTGAAAAATACAATTGAGGCGCAAATGGAAGTTACTGTATTATCAATAACATTAACTTATGAAGAACATGACAGTAGAGAGTGAAAAAGTAATTGAGCGTAAATTGGTTGAAGCAGTAAAAGCAAATGGCGGAATGTGCATAAAGCTTTTATGTGACAACTTGCTTGGATTGCCAGATAGAATGGTCTTAATGCCTCATAGCAAAATAGCTTTTGCTGAGCTTAAAACAACTGGGCAAAAGCCAAGACGCATTCAAGTATTTATGCACAACAAGCTTAGAAATCTTGGCTTTAGAGTTGAAGTTATTGATACAATAGAAGGAGTAAACAATTTTATAAATAGCATAAAGTATGATGCTGACAGAAAGTAATTTACATAACTATCAAAAAGCATGTGTTGAACATATAATTACTCATCCATTCTGCGGAGTATTCCTCGATATGGGACTGGGCAAAACGGTATCAACGCTTACAGCCATAAATTATCTTATGAACGATTACTGCGAAATAAACTCAGTTCTAGTAATAGCTCCAAAGCGAGTAGCTGAGTCTGTTTGGCAAGAAGAAGCTGAAAAATGGGCACATTTACAGCATTTACGTTTTTCCAAAATAATAGGTACTCAAAAACAACGTATAGCGGCTATTATGGAAACAAAAGCTGATATATACATAATCTCAAGAGATAATGTTGCGTGGTTGTGTGCCTTATATGGTGGTAGCAAGTTGCCATTTGATATGGTAGTAGTAGATGAGCTTAGCAGCTTTAAATCATATAAATCTGTTAGATTTAAGGCATTACGTGGAGCAAGACCTTATCTTAAACGCTTAGTAGGTTTAACAGGCACTCCAGCACCTAATGGACTTATTGACTTATGGCCTCAGATATATCTCATGGATAGAGGCGATAGGTTGGAAAAGACTATTTCCAGATATAGAGAAAAGTATTTCCGGCCAGGTCAAACAAATGGTCATGTCGTATATTCTTATAATTTAATGAGTGACTCAGAGCAACTCATTCATAAGAAAATAGAGGACATTTGCATAAGCATGAAAGCAGACGATTATCTTGAAATGCCTATGCGTACAGATAATTATATCAAACTTAGAATGCCAGACGATATAAAAAAGCAATATGATGACTTTGAAAAGAATAAAATACTTGATTTGCTTAATACCGTTGAAACAGTAGAGGAAGAAGACGAAGATGGCAATGTTACGCTTGTGCAAAAGCCAGTTGAAGTGAATGTGGTAAATGCTGCAGCTTTATCAAATAAGTTATTACAGTTCGCAAACGGAGCTGTTTACGATGAAGATAAAAATGTATTTCCAATTCACAATATTAAGCTGGATGCTCTTAAAGAAATAGTTGAAAATTCTAATGGCCAATCTATATTAGTAGCGTGGACCTATCAGTTTGATAAGGACAGAATACTTGAGTATTTAAAAAGTTATAAACCAAGAGAGCTAAAAACCAATAAAGATATAGAAGATTGGAATGCTGGTAGAATACAAGTAATGCTTGCACATCCAGCTTCTGCAGGCCATGGACTTAATCTTCAAGCAGGTGGAAACATAATTGTTTGGTTTGGGCAAACTTGGAGTTTGGAATTATACCAGCAGTTCAATGCTCGATTATATCGCCAAGGCCAACAAAAAGGAGTTATTATACACCACCTCATTATGAAGGGCACGCATGATGAAGATGTAATACAGGCTCTTAAAGCAAAGGATAAAAAACAAAATGCTCTTATGGATAGCATAAAAGCAAAAATTGACAAATATAAAAAATTTATGTAATTATGGGACGTAATGGAAAAAGCATCCCCACATTTGCGAAAGTTGTAGAATTTGTAAATAACAATGTGGGCAAAACAGTATCTTCATTTGAAATATTGTTAGGCAAAACGCCTGGAAGAAATTCAGAAACTGCGTATCTTTATAAACTTTTAAAGCTCGGCTATGTAAAAGCTGTAAATGGTGGTTTTGTAATGCATAAAGATACAGAGTATGAAATAGTAAAGCCCTTTCCACCTCATTATAATTCTGTAATGTTTATGGATGAGCTTAGAATAGCAAATGGGCTAATTCCTGAAAATCATCAACGCAAAATATATTAGTACAAAGAAGCAATGGTTGACATAAAAATATTTTTTAAATTCAGTGAAATATAATATGGCTACGTTAAAAAAAAGTTAAATACATTAATTATTATGAGAAAAAATTTTTAATTCTCGGAGAAAATATGTATATTTGCATATAAATATGATAAATCAATGATATGAGTAAACGTACTTTTCAGCAAATAGCTAAAGATATTAAATCAACTTGGCTTAATGTATATTTTGGAGCTGTGCCTTATTTAGAGGCACTTCTTACATTAGACACAACAGACCCAAATGCTATGTATTATTATGATACAGCTGGAGATATTGCAAGGTATTTTTTAACTAATGCTCAAACATTTAGAGGAGCAGATGCTAGGCAGTTAAAAGAAGAACTAAAAATTTTAATAAGCAATGAGTAACATATTAGAAAAAGCAAACAAAATCGTAAATGAGCATTCAGAGGAAAAAGAGCGTCAATACGGGCCATTCCAGGCATCGATGGAAAGAGCTGCTGCTCTTTATAATCTGATGTCACCAAAAGACCAAAAAATAACGGCTTCTGGCATGTATAGAGCCATGATAGCTCTTAAGTTATCACGTGAAGCTTACGCACATAAAGAAGACAATCTACTTGATGCAGTGGCTTACATCGGTTCTATGAATGATTACTTAGAAGAACATAAAGATATTCTTTAATATAAAATAATTTTTAATATGGCAAAAGTTTATAACACAACAGACCTCAGGCCAGACCAAGCCTTTGAGCGTCATGTATTTCACAGAGACCAATTCGCACATTATTTACGCTGGACACACATTCTCAAAGAAGCAAAGATTGGTGAGTCAATCGTAGATTTTGGCTGCGGAGCAGCAAATCTGCTTGAAGTTTTGTACAGAAACAAATTCAAGCAGAAAGAATATATCGGCATTGATATTCGTGAAAAAACAATCAACCAAGCTGCAGAGAAATATGCAGATGTACAATGGGCTCATTTTTATGTTGCAGACCTCGTAAAGCATGATTTGGATTTCAGTCAGTTCAATGCTGATAAAGTATGTACCTTTGAGGTGCTTGAGCATGTAGGAAAGCAAAATGCTCATATATTTCTCGAGAACTTTAAGGCTTGTGGTAATAATAACGCAACTTATTACCTTTCAACTCCTAATTACGACCCAGAGGTAGGAGCAGCAGGTAATCACACTTATGACTCTGGTGACGGCCGCGGAGTCGATGTACAAGAATTTGACCACTGGGAACTTGAAGATATATTGTCTCAGCACTTTACTATTGTAAAGAAGTTCGGCACCTTTGCTTCTATGAAAGATTATAAGCCTATGATGAATGATTGGCAGAAGAAAATGTTTGAAGCTCTTAAAGGTTACTATGACTCAAATCTTATTGCCAACATAATGGCTCCCATGTTCCCAGATGTGGCACGCAATACGCTTTGGGTACTAAAACGCAAACCTGGAGATGTAAAAGTTTCTAAAGCTCCAGAACAATCAACTTTATTCGATGATGATTTAATGTAATAAATATGAAAAGTTTAATTTCAGTAACTCCACGTGAGTTTAAGCGCCACTTTGGTGAAGTGATGGATATGTGTACAGATGTATGCATGACAACTAACCAAGAAATTAGTATTGTTATTCCTGAAAAGAAAAATGGCCAAACGTATGTTGAAATAGCAAAAATAACTCCGGTTGGCGAAGGTAAAGGTGTTAAGTACGGTTATAATTATGAAATTCTCAAGAAGTTCGGCATTAATACAGATAATCGAATGAACAAAATTGAGAGCATAATAGCTGATGCTTTTGAAAAGTCAGGAATGGCAGAATATGCCAGAAGTAATAAAAAGGCAGTTGGTAAATTGCAAAATGCAATGATAATTACTGCTAAGGAACTGGTAAAGCAATTAGGGCTATGAAGAAAATAATTATATTCAATCCGCGCCGCAAAAATCTCCAAAAGCGATTTAATGAGGCCGTTAAATGCATGGATGAAGAACTCGAAAAGGGCAATGAGTGCGATATTGTTTTAGAGTCTATAACTGGCAAACAAGTTAAAATTGTGGAAGGTTATTTCGATATATTCGCAGATTGTTCAGGTATGCAAGTCGGGCCTAATAAATGGTTTAATAAGAAAATTCTCGATGATTTAAAGATAAAATTTTAAAAACATGAAGTTTTGTAAAGTAAGAGATGTAAAATCTCCAGTTAGAGGAACAGGAAAAGCAGCAGGAATTGATTTCTTCGTTCCAAACTTTGGCGGTAACAAATGCTTTATAGTCCATCCTGGAACTGACCTTCTTATACCATCTGGTATTAAAATGGAAATTCCTGAAGGTTATATGCTTATGGCCGCTGACAAATCAGGCGTAGTAACTTCTAAATGGGCGTGCCTTGGAGCTGGTAGAACGCCAAAGGCAGAGGCATTTGAAAGTATTGTTATAATCGGTGCCAAGATTGTCGATGAAGACTACCAAGGTGAAATTCACATACATATCATTAATGTAGGTAGAGCCAAGGTCCATATTAAGCAAGGTATGAAGATAGCACAGTTTATTCTTGTACCCGTGTCTTATGAAGGATTGGAAGAAGTATCTGAAGCAGAGCTTTTTAGTCGTTCATCTGAACGTGGCGATGGAGCTCTTGGCTCAACTGGAAGTTATTAATAAAGTATAAATAACACCTATTCACGCATTATTCTCGCGCGTAATATCGCGTTTGAAGTATGGAGAAAAAGAAATATATTCAGAAAATCAAACGGGCTCTAAAGCGCGCGAGAATATATAAATTTTAAGCAATGAAAAAGAAAGCAGTAGAAATACCAAAAATTATTTATACAAACCAGTTTCTTAGATTTGTGGGCATATATGCTAATGAATTTAAGGCCTCGAATGGATATGGTAGATGGCTTGCGGAATATAAACGAATGGATGAACGTGGATGGTTTAAACCAGAAAAGTTAAGAGAGCTTTATGTAGATATATTAAAAGATACAAGCACTTTATCTTATATATATTGGAATGCTGTACATTATATTTGTATACAAGCTCTTAGTGCTACTAAAACTTTTGCTTCTTCAAGTTCATTTGATATTAGAGTTATAACTGGCGAAATTGCTTTTAACGATGATGGCGAAGAACTCAAGGATTTATCTATAGAAGAAGCATTAGCTATATGTAAAGCTATGAATAATGAAGCCGAAGAGCTTTTGTTTAAAGTTTATAATAGTAATACAAACGAATTTATTTAATATGGGCGAAAAATCTTTTAAAGCAGATAATTCTGCAGAATTAGGAGACGATATTTTTGTTATAAATAGTCCTATGGAATTAGAGGCTGAAATGTGCCGATATAATTGTCAAACGAAAGAAGAGTTAGATGATATTCTTTGGTATGAATATGGTGTAACCTTAGTATTAAATTTTGAGCATGAATGTGATATATAAAAATGCGACTGAGGCTTTTGAGGACCTATATGCTTTTATTATGGGTCAAGGAGTAGATACTAATGTTGGAACAAAGGCAGTTTACAATGTTGGCTTTTATCTGCGCAATCCTCAACAACGTATTATAACGACAGAATGGCGTAAATTCAGTGAGCGATATGCTGAGCGCGAATATGCCTGGTATATGTCAGGTGATAGAAGTGTAGCAGAGATTAAGAAGTTTGCTTCAATATGGGATAAAATGCATGGAGGCGATAATATAGTCAATTCAAACTATGGTTGGCAATGGATGCGCAATAAGCAATTAGCTAAATGTATTGAGCAGCTTAAAGAGAATAAAGATACGCGCCAAGCTTGGTTTACAATCTTCGATGGCAAAGAGAAGGATGACTATAAGTATGATACGCCTTGCACTTTGTCTGTAGGCTTTGATATTAAGCCAGGCATTGAAACTCTTGATATGTGCGTAACTATGCGAAGTAACGATTTGGTTTATGGCTTTTGTAATGACCAATATTGTTGGACTAAGCTTCAACAGTTAGTAGCTGATGAACTTGGTTTGCCTATAGGTACATATTACCACTTTGCGCACGATTTGCATATATATAAAAGGCATTTTAATATGCGAGAAAGTTTTTATCAAAATCAACAGTGAATATAATGGGATTAAATAAAGCAATAGAGCCTGCGAGGATGCAGTTGAAAAGTAATAGCATCATGCTCAAGTTGACTCAGCATGAATGGCGCAAAGTATCGGAAGCATTGCGCTTGTTATTACGCAGCAAGCAAGCCGAGATGGCAAAAATGCCTACTGATGACTTTAGACGAAAGTCTTTCGGCTATGATATATATTTAATTAACACAATTTTAGACAAAGTTAGGAAACAACGCAAAGATTATGATAACAAATAATTTAGAAAAATGAAACAGATATTAAAAACTATATGGCGTACATTAGGAGTAATTTATGCTCCTGTGTACATAGCATTCTGGTTACTTCATAAAGTGGCAAGATTGTTGTTAGCAATTTCCTATTTTGGAATGCTTGAAAAACAGATAGGTAAAGATATAATATCGAACTTATTTAACTGGCATGGCAGACATTAAAAAATACGGAGATTTAGACGATAAAGAACTACTTGAATTTTTAGCAGAAATAAAAAGTGGTGATGAAGATATAGAAGAGGCAGAAGCGAATGCCGATGAAAAAATCGACAATGAAGAAACTCAATCTATGCTTTCAGAACTACCAGAAAATGCTGAAATTGAAGCTTATTATGGTGATGACGCGTGGCGAAAGCCTCGTATATACACAGGTTATCGTGACCGTCTCACCGTATTATATGGACCTTACGGCAAACAAAGGTCAGCAGAAGGTCGTAGAGAAGCATTTAAGAAAAAAGCTCAACGGCTTAAAGAGGATAGAATACGTATTCAGCGAGAAGCTTTCAATCAAGAATACATAAGGCTAAGTGACAAAATAGAAAAGCATCATATAAAGCTGCTTATATCTGTATTGACACAAGAGCACACTCGCATGATTAATAAATACTCTGATTATATAAACAGGCGATTAACTACATTGCTCAATCCGTTTATACCAAGACGTATAAGAATTTGTAGAATGCTTTATCCAAACTCAGTTCGAGTATGTCCTGGCTTCATGTATAAAGCAAGTAAAGAATATGGTGAAGGATTAACATTCTGGGCAACCCCTTCAATACCATATTATTTTGAGCAAAATACAGAGCAAAAAGTACTGCTTGAAAACAAATCAAATTTCTTAGTTTCTGTTGATAAGGCAATATGCTTTTATCATGAGCATCTTAAAAAGAGACAGGAAAAAGAACTTAGATATGCATCGCTTATTATACAAAAAGGAGTATATTCGTATTTCGATTTACTTAAATTAAATCCTTTCTGGTTTAAAATATTATATGATGAGTTAAAAACCAAAACAGAAAAAAATAAATAATATGGATATACAAACTCCACTTCCAAGAATTTTGGTTTATCAAGATGAAGACTGTAGTATTTTGGTAGATTACTTAGTTTTTTATGGATTTAAAGTAATAAATACTTCGGAAGAAAACGTATTAAAGAAATTACGCGATGGCAATTACGATTTGTGTATTTTAGGACATTTCAAAGCCAATATACCGGGTGACTTAAAGCTTTTGCATTTTCTGCGCAAAATTAATAAGAAAATGCCAGTGATTTTCGTATCTGACTTGTTTGACTATTCGTATATCATAGAGGCTTTTAATTCTGGAGCCGATGATTATGTTGTTAGGCCTTATAATCTTGAAGAGCTTATTTGCCGAGTTAAAGCGCTTTTAAAAAGATGTGGAGTCAAGGTCAGAAGCATAGAGCACGCATACAGAATAGGTAATTACACTTTTGATACAGAAGCTAATATTCTTAAATTAGGTTCTGCAGAAATAAAGTTAACTGCTAAAGAAAGTAAAACTCTTGCGCTTTTATGTGCATACAAAGACGAATTGCTTTCAAAAGAGATATTATTACATAGCATTTGGAAAGATAATAACTATTTTAATAAACGCAGTTTGGATGTACATATATGCCATTTACGAAATTATCTAAATCAAGATAGCAGGATAAAAATAGATACAATTAGAGGTTTAGGCTATTCTCTTGTTATACAAGAATAAATGCAAAATATACAACAAAGGGACCAGTTCTCACGAATTGGTCCCTTTTCTTAACAACTATCTAACCTTACAATAAAATGATGATTATTCGTTTTTTGTATTTCTCTTGCTAAACCGTTTCAAGAAAAATAAACTCATTTTTCCTGGTATAAATTCCTTATCTTGCTCTCCTGTATGAAAGCACTTATGCCCGTATTGGTTAGTATAAACCTTAAAATCACCTCGCAATTCTCTTGTGCCCTTTTTGCAATTATATAGCCATGCTCGAATATGATTTGTATCAAGCCATTTTATTTGTATTTGCGAATATTTTGTTAAGTCCTGATATTCATCCCAATCATCTTCGTCTTCTACATACGGTATGAATATTGCTTCAATGAGGTCTGAATTTTTAACATACTTCCAGTCTTCTTCTACATAAAAGCCATTTGGAAACATGCTCAAAACCTCTTGAGCTTCTTCCAAATTTTCTTCATCCAATGGTTCCTCTTCTTCAGTAATAAAGAAAAATGCATCATTGGAAATTTGTATTGCTTGAGCCTTGCTATAATCCAGTTTAAATCGAGCCATTGTTATTTATTCTCCTGTTTAACATTTCTCCTGTTATTCTCTTGGCCATTCTCCTGTCTGATTGTAATGGATATTCTCTTGGCCAATTTTACTATTAGTGCAAGATTTTGATGTGGAACTTTTAGTGCATAATGGCTTATGTACACGCTCAACACTGTTCGAGCATTTAAGCTCAAACTGCTTAATCCATAGGGTCAAGCCGCAATCAACTACTCTAATATGTAACATTTTTTAACAATTTAATCTTTATTCTTTTATAAGCTAAAGTACTAAATAAATTTGATATAGAGCACTGTTTTAACATCTTTTAACATAAAAAATTTTATCTGGTTTATTGCGGCTTTGCCTATAAAAGTGGAGACGTAACGAGCTCTAAAATTCATTTAGAATATCATTCTTTCGCGTTCTCGCATCATTTCTTTTTTAAGATAATAATTTATATATCTCTCAAATTTGGACGCGATAGAGACCATCTCTTGAGCCCTGCTTTTTACCAATAATTTTATGGCTATTAATAGCTGCAGCAAGTAATATCAAAGTATAACAGCACCAAGCCTAAATAATAGATTTGAGCCATATAAAAAATCATATCTAAAAACTCCATAGATGGCCTCTATCGCGTTCAAATCATTTATATGTATTAAATATAAGGCCTAATATAAAAGTGTCTTAGAACGCGAAAGAGGCATGTTTCTGGATGTTTACACTTTTTAACAAACACAACAGAAATGGCGATAAAATAAAAGCGGCGCAGTTTAAATGCTGTGCCGCGATTATGTATATAGATAAAAAAGAGGACTGCCTCACATGAGACAGTCCTTATAAAGGAGCTAATTATGAAGTTATGCAAGCGGGTCAGTTTCTTCGGTAGAAGCTTCAGCTTCTGGCTCTTTTACAGAAGCTTCTTCAGTCTGAGCTGCAAGATACGCGTCGAGTTCTGCCTTAGCTTCTTCGAGCTGCTTTTTCTTAGCTTCCAGTTCCTCAGTTGCTTTCTGCAACTTTTCTTCTGCTTTCTTCAAATTTTCCTCACAGCGAATTACGCGGTCTTGAGGAGTAAGAGGAGTACGGGCTGCAGCAGCTTCACGGCGATTACGATATTTCGTATTGAGTTCTTGGCCTTCTGCATCGAATTCTTCAGCAATCTGAAGTCCTTCAGCAGTAACAACCTTGTGCATAATTTTTGCAGCAAGTGGGTTGCCTTCAATAGGAGTGGGAACTGAGATACGGTAAAGGAGACGCTGAGCGCGCTTGTCAGGTACGATTGCCACAATACGGCCGTTGATAACTTCAATGTGCTCTTCACCGTTTTCGTCTGTAGTGCGGTATTTCTCAATCTCAACGGTTTTGCCAACATTGTCAATGACCTTGTTTACCTCTTCAGCAATTGCTTCCGGTGTCCATTCAACTTTTTCAATGTTACCGTCTTTTGTTTTGCGAGTGCGGGTCTTCTTTTCTGGCACAATTACCTCATCGAGAATTTTCACGAGATTACTGTCGTGCACCTTTACGATACGGCGGCCATCATCAGTCTTGATTGCGTAAAGCACTTTATTGCTACGTTTCTCTTCAATAACGCCTGCAATGTAACCGTCCACCCATTCAATTGTGTTAAATGGAACAGCCTGGCAACGGTGATTGATGTTGGCTTTGAGCTCTTCAGCAAGAGCGTGGCGCTCTTCGTCAGTCATTTTCGGCTTTTTCTCTTGAGTTGCCTTGCTGCCATTATAGAGCGGATTGAGTCCGCCGTTCTCTTCAGCTGCCTTAATAGCTGCTTCTTCTTCAGGAGTGAGCGGAGTTTCCTCTACTGTTTCTTCAGTAGCTTCTTTTGCTCGAGCTTGTTCACGGTCTGCAAGTACTGCCTCAATAGCTGCCTTGTCTTCGTCACTTGCTGTTGCCAAAAGAGCATTCAGCTTCTTAGTTGCCATCTGGTTGAATTTCTTTACTGTCATAGCTTTAAAAAATTAAAATTGTTAAATTTGATTTGAGTTTATTTTCACAATGCGAATATACTATATAAATTTGATATAGAGCGCTGTTTTAAGAACTTTTTTATGTTAAAAAATGTTAGTCGCATTTTGCCTCATCTAAAACACCATTTGCGGTACTATTTTTGGCTTTGTGGGTCCAGCTTATAGATACGTCAAACGTCCTGTTTAACCAACAGAAAAGCAGTCCAATTGTGGTCTTTTCTGCTTTGCCTGAATAATTCTCCGGATAGTCCACAACTACGGTAGGAAAAATAATAAACTGTCTGTTTGCTTTTTCTGTTGTAAATTTTAATGTTACCATTTTACTGTAATTTTTAAATTATTAATACTTTTATTTTTATAGTGCAAATATACTACATAAATTTGATATAGAGCACTGTTTTAAGAACTTTTTTAAATTATTTTACGCCCATTTTTGCAGCATATTCATTAATCTGTTCTCTTGTAAGCCATTCGGGCTTTATTGGCAGCAAATCGTAAAGTTCTCGCATTTTATCGATTTGTTTCTGTTCATCTTGCGCCCAAAGACAGTGCTGAGCATCTCTGCCACCGTAGTTGAGATAATAATCGCAATCGCAACGAAGACGGTCAAGCATCATATAATTAAACTTGTTATTCTCCATCAGTATTCTCTTTTTCTGTCCAATCATCATAAATATCATATCGCCGAACAGGCCCATAAGTATAGCCATTATCATTTGATATGACAACGGGACTCTCTTCGTCAAATTGGCGTAACTCTGCAATTAATTCTTTTACTGTAATTGCTTTTTTAACTACTTGCTCAATAGAATAGCCGTCTCTTGTAGCTCTAATTACTGCAACTTCCATAATTTATATTTTTTTACAGTTCCCAATACCAATATTCAATTTTCCAGTTATACCAATCAAGGCGCACACCTTGTTCTGTTCCGTCGAGGCAGTCACCAAGACGAGAGTGCCCCATTTTGCTGTAATCCCATCCCCATTGGTTGGAATGTGTTCGATACGACCGACTTTTTTCAGAATAATTTTTGTCTGGCCAATTCTCTTGTGAGAACACTATAATTGCAGTTTTGTGTTCTCCTGTTACATTACAATTGTTCATCGCATCAAATAGCGTTGAAGCTGGTTGCTTTTTTCTTGTCATAATTACTGTAATTTAAATCCTGCTAAAAAAGGTCTGTTACTTTAATAAATTCAGTGCCGTCCTTAATCATTTTCTTTGCTGTTTTAGGGTCTATAGCTTTGCACCAAAGCCCAATGCTTGCCATGCGTGCCAATTTTTGTTTGGCTATGGCAGTAGTTGCTCTAAGCACTTTTGCTTTTCCTTGCAATGTTACATAATACGTTGTTTTCATTTTACTGTAATTTTAATATTTCTCTTGGCAATATTGCCAATTGTGCCACTGGCGGTATCGCTCCGCGCTTAAAGCCAATTCTCTTGCAGCGGCTAAGGAGTGTTTTAGCATATTAAAAATGAATTCTCGTACGTTTCAACGCGCAAACCTTCTGCGGTCCTCCACGCAGCTGTAAATACGAATGAGTTACCGCCCAATATTTTATAACCTTCTCCGTTCTCTGCAAACATTTTCTTTAAGCATTCTTTTTCGAGATATAATTTGACATTTGAAGGCTGCTTATAAAATTGTTCAACGCTTGTTGCTTCTGCGCGCTCATATTTATATAAATAAGAGCTTCCAACTTTTGACGATTTTTTAATCCGTTTCATTTTACTGTAATTTTAATATTTCTCTTGGCAATATTGCCAATTGTACCCAGCAGTGGAGTTGAACCACTGATGCCGCATTTCTCTCGGCCATTCTCCCGCCTGGGTTATTCTCTCGGTTAGTGCCGCGACTTATATCTCCAGTATACGGCTATCAATGTGCGTAACATATTGCTCTGCCATGTACCTTGCGCAACATTGCCAGTACTTTACGTTTAATGGTTTTGCTCTTGAGTGTGCACAAGTGGTTTTCAAGCTCTTTTTTTGTCCAAAACCAATATATTGACGGCCTGCAGTCTTGATGGCATTCACAGAAAAACCACATTTTTCCTCCCCATACGTCTGCTAAACCTACAGAAAAAGATATGCCATTAATTGTAACTTCTTCCATTTTTTACTGTAATTTTGATTGTTAATATCTTTATTTTTATAGTGCTAATTTAATACTTATTTTTTAATCTGTATACTGCTTTAAAAACTTTTTTCGTTAAAAAGTATTAACCGCTTTTATTATTCTTGTATTACTGTTCATTCTCCTGGTTTTATTAGTTCATAACTCTCGGCAAAACGTACTCCAAAGCTGAAGTATATTTCTCCCGTTTTTACTGTTACTTTAGCCGTATTCGGCCAATCTCTCCTGGAGTTGTAGAGACGCATGCACTCCAACTCTCTGTTGGTGAGCAACTCGCCTAATGGGCACACTACACTGCGGTCATCCATTACTCTGTTGTAAATTCTCTTGCGGTTCATATTACTGGATAATTATATTTATTCCTTCGAATGCATTTTTAAGCAATGCGGCTTTTAGCAATTCCTTTTGTTTTGCTCTTGGTAATTTTCTGCTATTATACCATGGATTGCTGCAATCAATTGCTCCAAGGTAGTATGCTATATCGAGCAGTGTACGCTTTTCGGTTTCTCCTGTTTCAGTATCTATTACGGTTGTAATTTTTACCGTTCCATTTTTTAGAAAATCGAAACCTTTTACATTTGGAAATGGAAATTTTTCCATTTTATTGTAATTTTTAATATTTCTCTTGGCAATATTGCCAATTGTGCCGCTGGCGGTATCGCTCCGCGCTTAAAGCCAATTCTCTTGCAGCGGCTGTGTCAATGGCTCAATTCTATTTTTTTGTTTTGTGAGTCCAGCTTATAGATATGCCGAGCATTCTATTCAGCCAACAGAAAAGCAGTCCAATTGTGGTCTTTTCTGTTTTGCCTGAATAATTTTCCGGATAATCCACTACTACGGTAGGGAAAATAATAAATTCTCTGCTTGCCTTTTCTGCTGTAAATTTTAATGTTACCATTTTACTGTAATTTTAATATTTCTCTTGCTCAATTTAATATTTCTCTTGCTCAATTGTGTCACAATATTCGCTGAATTCTTCCCAGCACTCGTCTGTTAGGCTTAAATTTAAGCCGTACTCTTCCCAATATTTTTGCTCAAGAATTTCGACAGTATCGCAATTAAAATTGCTCATCTCTGCCAGCAAATCAGAAAGATTGTCTATAACCAGCATATCGCCGTCAATTACTGTTGCCATAATTTTAAAATTTTAATATTTCTCTTGGCAATATTGCCAATTGTACCCAGCAACAGAGTCGAACTGTTGTCTCCTGCTGGAGTTCTCCCGCCTGAGTTATTCTCTTGTCCAGTGCTGTATTTCTCTTGCCCAATTATGCCGCAATAATTGATTATTTCTCTTGCCCAATTATGCCGCAATATTGCCAATTATGCCCAGCACTCATCTGTTAGGCTTAAATTTTAAGCGCTATGCAAGGCAGCAGTATAATTCTACTGCCTCACATAATTGCGGCTATTTAGCGGATATTGGCGCCATTTTCGTCCACTGTTATTATTTCGAGCAGCATAGCGCTCCCCGGTATTTCTCTTGTTTCGGTAATTTTCTTGTCGCCCTCCTGCCGCTCGGTAATTTCAATTTTTGGCTTATTTTCTTTATAAATGCAATATGTGTGGCTGTAATATTCGCTAAGCGCGCCGCGCTTGTCTGCCTCTTTTATTGCCTCAATTATATTTTTTTCGGCATAATAATGGCATTCAGATGCAAAAATTCTCTCGCCGCTAATTTCATTTTCATTAATGCAAATTTCTCCTGCTGCGATTTGCTCATTATCCAAAGCTGTGAGCACAAATCTGTAATTTCTTTTGATTTTCATTTTGATATAATTTTAAATTATTAATATTGCCTCAATTATTGCATAGCTAATTTAATAATAATATTTGAGCC
>ULPF01042653.1_pt1 | contig 42890 bp, 34 predicted proteins | sample 1953271 | NCBI WGS metagenome assembly ULPF01 (sample SAMEA4835622, study PRJEB28245) | human gut metagenome | biome: gut microbiome; material: fecal sample | place: Denmark | collected 2008
TCCAAATAACATTATGTTTATTTAAATGCTCTAAATATGAATTATCCTTTGCTATATTTAGTTTTTCAAATAAAGATAGAGAATCACAACCTTTAGAATAATAAGCATTAAGCATTGATAGGGCCATTGTTTTTCCAAAACGACGAGGACGAGTGACACACATAAATTTACTTGATGGTTTACTAATATTACTATTAGTAATTGTAATTAAGTTTGATTTATCTATGAATATAGTATCATTTACATAATTAGAAAAGTCCTCATTTCTATTTAAATATAAAGACATTGTACCACTCCTTTACCTATTAGTATTTTATCACATAAAACCTTCAAATACTATATTTGAAATAAAATAAATCCATAAAAAATATTGATTTAAAGTAGAACATAAGTAATAAGTTTATTAACTATTGATTGAACCAAAAGTGTTAATTAAGAATAAAAATAAAGTGATATAGTTATGAACCATATATGCTATTTAATACTTTAAACTATATATTACAATTCTTTGTTATCTGACAGCGCTATATGAGATATGAATTCGTTTAGGATTTAGGGAAAAAATAGCCCCATCTTTAAATGATTTAAAATTTTTAATTCTAAAGTTTAAAAGTATAGTATATACCTACTTTCTTGGTTTAGTTGCCATAAAATGGCATCTCAATATTGTTTTTTCACTATTTTTTAATAGTTATTTTAATTTTAGCACCTATATTGGTCAAAAAATATGATTATTGTCAAATGCTTAATTGAGCATGATATTAAAAAAATATAAAATTTTTGTCAAAAAAATAAAAAATATAAACCAAATGCAAAAATATTGTGATATACTTATAGCAAGTAGTAGCAATTATAAGCAAATGGTTGCAAAATAAAACGATGGCGAGGTATTAGGGATGAAGAGATTGAGTTTTTTTGCGTTATTTTTAATTTTACTTATTGGAGTAAGCTTAACATCATGTAATTTTAATGGTAGTAATGATGTTCCTATTAGTGTTAATGAAGATTCCTCTTTAAAGGAATTAAAGAAGAAGTATGAGAGTTTAGTAAATGAAAAAAGTGTTTTACAAGATAGGCTTCTTAATTTAACTAGTTCATATTCTTCTTTACAAACAGAAATTAAAAAGCTAAAAGCTGATATTAAAAGGATAGATGAGGAGATTGAAAATTCATATTCGATTTTTTCTTATTTAGAAAACTCGGTTCTTGAATCGGCAGTACTTGTATCACACTCTAGTTTTTCAGAATCTAATTTTTGGTTTTTTGATTTTAAGGATTATATTGGAGGTGGAATTGGTAGTGGCTTTATTTTTAGACAAATAGGTAACTATTATTATATTTTAACGAATAATCATGTTATTTATCCCAAAGAAGGTAGTACTTTAGAAGAAATATACGTAAATGATTATTACTATAATGAATATAGTGCAACCCTATTAGCTAATGATGCATCATATGATATGGCCATTTTAAGAATTGAGCGTAAAGCAAATGATTTGCCAGTTATGAAATTTGCATCAGATAATCCTGTTAGAAATGATCTTGTCTTTGCAATAGGAAATCCTCATGGTCAAATTAATTCTGTTGGAATAGGTAATGTACTTGGGTATTCAAAGGTTAATTTATCTAAGCCAGTTGCTTCATCAAATGTTAAATATGATGTTATTAATCATGATGCATATATGCTTTCAGGAAATAGTGGTGGAATGCTTGTTAATTTGGCTTATGAGGTGGTTGGAATTAATAGCTGGGGAGGTACAACTGATACGTATGAAAATCATATAGGCTTAGCATCACCGGTACTTAAGATTAAGGAATTTATTAGTCAAAATGAGAGATATTTGAGGTGATGAAAATGAAAAAGAAAATATGTATTTTTATAATAATGGTTGTATTTACTTTTGTAGGTCTTAAAACAATTAATGCATCAACTTTAACAAAAACTGATTATCTTAATAAAATTGAAGAATTAGAAAAAGATATTGATAATTTAAAAAAGAAAATTGATGAAATTAATTTAAAGATTAATAAATTAAATGAGGAATACAATCAATTATCTAGTGTACTTGCTGGTAAAATAACACAAGAGGATATGTTTTATTGGTTTAATTATTGTGATATTTATAATACACGTGCATGTGTTAGAATCCAGTCTAAATTTTATAAGACATTTTTAGGCATTGAAACATCATCAGCAACTAGAACTGGTAGTGGTGTAATTATAAAGGAAGAGAAAGATAGTGAGTATGTTTTAACCTCTTCATACATAGTAAAAAATGATACAAAGTATGATAAGGTAAAATATACGGTGTGGGACGCTTTTAAATATGAATATTCAGGAATCTTATATTGTAGTAATGAATCATATGGCTTAGCAATCTTAAAATTTAGTAAAAAATATAACGATTTATACGCTGTTTCCCTTGCAAGCAATGATGTAGCTTTAAATGATCCAGTTTGTAATATTTATTCACCAAGTGGTTATGGCTATAATCATATGAATTTTTCAACAATAAGTAATACGAGTCGTAAGGGTGATGATTTTTCATTTCCTTTAATTGTTAATGAAATTGATGTAAAGTCTAATATATATGGTTCAATGACAGTTAATATGAAGGGTCAGCTTGTAGGACTTACATATTATAGTCAAACATCATCTGATTATCAAACTAATTATTCTATTGCTATACCGGTTAGTATAATTAAAGTATTTCTGAGTCAAAATGGAATAGCTTTATAGATAAAATAAACAATTATTGTACAAATGGTGAAAAGTAATATCATAATATTTTTAATAAAATGTTAGATTTTATCTAAATCTTAAATATTAGGTCGAATTTAGAATTATAAATAGGAAAAATTTATTAGGAGGGAATTGATATAATGGAAGTACTTGCAACTAATCAAAAAAATTTAATGACATTACAATGTGAAAAATCAGATTATGATAAAATATTTAGCAGTGATAAGTTTATTATATTTTTTGGAAGTAATGGTCAAGGTAAAACAACTCTTGCATCACTATTAAAAAATGAGAACTGTGAAAAAAATTTTGAACACGATGGTGAAGATCAGCAAAATCGTTTATATAAAATATATGAAAATAATAAAAAATACGCATTTGATGATAATTACATAAATAACATTGTTTATGAGAATGATGGTATTTCTTCAAATAATTTAAAAGTTATTTTAAAAACAAAAGAAATTGATGAATTACTTAATATAAAGACAAAAACTAATGAAAGAGTTTATAAAATACGTAAGTTGTTGTACGAATTACTTGATTATTTGACTCGGTTACAAAAGAATATTAAGTTTAAGTCTGCTAAACCAACTGCGACTCAAACTATATTTTTAAAGCCAATTATTGACGTTAAGGATTTTGAGTCATCTGATAATCTTTCCAAAAAAGATGTTCCATGGTGGATAAAAGGGTTAAATATGTATAATGATAAAGAGAAAAAATGCCCTTGGTGTGAAGCTAGTAGAAATAATTTTTCCAATTTGATTGGTAATATTTTAGATTCAAAGTATGAATGCTCAGATGAAATGGACAAAATAATAAAAAGTTATACAGACAAAGAGAATTTTCTTAGTACATTAACAAAAGATGAAAAAATATCTAAACACACTTTAGATACTGTTGAAAAAATTTTAACAGATATGAGTAAATCACAAGTAGTTGATAAGTCTAATGATTTAAAAGAACAAATGATTACTTTAGCTAAAGATATTGAAAATGACGTTGAGATTATTAATAGTTTACTGTTACAAGTTCAACTCATAGATAATATTACTGAATTAAAAGAAATTGCTATTAATAATAATTTGAAAGAGTTAAGGTTTTTAAAAAAAACTGATGAATTAAAGGATTTGGACAAAGAAATTAATGATTTTGCTAATAATATTAATTCGGTTGTAAAAAGTATTAATGAAAGTAATAAAAAATTAGTTGATGTTATCAATAATTCACAAGATGAAATAAATAAGGTACTTGAGAAACTTGGTATGAATTATGAGTTTGAAATTCAGCAAAACAATATAATTGGAAGCGATTCCATTAATAATTCAAATAAATATGTTACAATAAAGAGCAAGACTGAAAGTCATAAAGATTTAACAGAAAAATTAGGAAACGTACTTAGTTATGGGGAACATAGTACATTAGCTTTTGCTATTTTTATTGCTGAAATTAGAAATTTAAGTGATATAGAATTACAAAATTCAGTTTTATTATTAGATGACCCAATATCAAGTTATGATATGTATAGGCGTTATATTTCAATCTCTCTTTTAAATGATATAATTGGAAAAGTTAAAAAAACATTTATCTTTACTCATGAATTAAGCTTTGTTTTATCACTGAATTGGGGTATTGATGCAAAAAAACTTATATATTCAATTAATACCACTGACGGAGTAGGCATTATAAAAAAAGAAGAGTTAAATGAGTTACAGTTATCTGAGATTAGATATTATAGAGATGAAATGATCTCAAATGGTACATTAGTTCATAAGGCATTAGCTTATAGAAAATTAATTGATTTGTATCAAATGATTAATAATAATTCACATTTTAGTGCAATATACTCATATTTATGTATAATACTACATTATAGAAAAAATGAGGATGTAAATAACCCACTTGAAGTTAAGAATCAATTGATTAAATTGCAAGAAATTTATTCTATTAATGATGATTTTGACAATGATAAATTACTCGATAAAGATTTTATGTTAAAAGAAATAGATAATTATTTCAATGACTTAAAAAAACACTCATATTTAAATTTAAAATTGGAAGACTTATTATCTTTTAGAATCTTGGCAGAAAAAGCAATTAGAGATGAGTGTTATAAAAATGGTTATATTGATGCATATAGTGAAAAAGAAAAAAATATGTGGGAACTTAAAAACTCATCTATCGTTAAGAAATTATGTTATTATAGACCATATTTGAACTCACTATGTCATCTTGATGGTGAGCAATGTTTAGAAGTTGCGTTTACAAAAAATGATTTTAAATATATGCCTAATTATGTTAAAGAATGTATTTTTAATATCATATTTTGTAAATGATGAAGTATAAATATCGTGTTAAATTATTTGTTTTTATGATATATGTTTTAAGTTTACTATATATTATGTGATTTTTTTAATATTAAAGCCTGAGAAGTTATTAAAATAAAGAAAGAAAAGATTTATTTTATGATGTTGAAATCGAAGATGAATTAAAAATACCACAAAGTTTTTTTATAAGTATTGTGATTGTTTAGAATTAGAATGTGTAATTAAGTTATCATTTTATGTGTAAGTAGGTTTTTATAGAATTATTATTTGTTTTATATTTGATTGTTAATTCTAAAAAAGAGTATTTTGATTTAAATTAATTATTAAATTTCAAAGAAAATTCATGACGAAAATGATTTAACAAAAATAATAAAAAATATAATTGATGGATAAAGGAGATTTTTATGTTATTAGATAATTTGAAAGAGTTAAAGAAAAATATGGAAGAGAATAATTGGGTTATATGTAGCTTTCTATTTAGATATAAGGAAATTGAATATATAGTACTTGTAAAGCTATTCGCTGCTAATGAAAGGCGAGAAAATACATATGCATTAGTAAAAATGCAGTTTATTAAACATAATAACTTAAATGAGGAATTAGAAATTGAAGCTAATTCTTTACGTTTGATAATTGATAGAGAAACATTTATAAATTTTTTTGGTATTGAATACGGATTTAATCCAGGAGATATTATAGAACAGTTTACTAAAAGATTAGGAGAAAAAATTCCAACTATTGTACCTAATAACGTTTCAAAAGCAGAAAAGGATGCAATGGTAGCTTCTTTAAGTAGAAGTGATTCAGAAGATCCAAATAAAACTTATTGTTATAAAGTAAAAAGAAATTCTCTTGGTAATAAAAGAAGCCAATATAATTCAAATAAAACAAGGATATTAAGACCTGAATTATTTAAAAAATTTGAGGATGATCCTAGTATTAGTTTTTGTTATACTGATGATTCATGTAAAGAAAATGATGATTCAACTATATTATATAATTTCTCAAAACAGTTAATTCCTTTGAAATAAACTTGAACATGTTTTATAATTTTAGTATTGCTAAACTATAAACCAAGATTAGTATGTAGTTAAACATAAGGTAGTATTTTATTAACATTTTCAATTATTGATATTATAAATTATTGATAGTTGTTATATGGTATAACATAACTTTTATAGTATGAATGTGGCATTTCTAATAATAAATATTTATGTGCTAGGTCTTCCACAAATAGCACTCTAATCATTTATTCTCGTTCATCATGAAGATCATTGAAGTTTTAATTGATCGAATAAAAATTAGGAGAAAGACAGTGGTAATAATTACCCAAAAAGGTCTATATTAACAATATTAACCATATTTGAATTAAAAAATTGAGAAAAATGTAAAAAAATGGTATAATACGTTAGCAGTTTTAGAGGTAATTAGTATGAAGGTAGCATTAATACAAATTTCAGATATTCATTTAGCAACAAAAAGAGATTACGATAGAATTAATATATCAGATAGATTTAATTTTTTTGATGATGCAGTTTTTAATGATGTAACAAATTTTGTGCTGATTTTATCAGGTGATTTGGCTGCGTCTGGTGAATACGCTAATTATAATTATATTGGCAAGATGATTAAAGAAATTAAAAATAAAGTTAAACAAAAATGTAATAAAGATATAAAAGTGATTGCTGTGCCAGGAAATCATGATTTAACTTTTAAACCAGAAGAATTAGAACAGCAAAAAGATATTGACTTTAATCCGAATTATGAAAATGACTTGGTGAAGGAAGAAAATAGATTTAAAAATTATAAAAACTTTTGTAATTCTTATTCAATTCCATGTGTCAATTTTGTTAGAAATTATGAATTGAAATTATCAGATGAATTAAATATAGAGTTTGTATTAATTAATTCCAGTTATTTTTCTAGATTTAAACACATAGATTATGGTAAACATTATATACCATATGATCAAATTCATACGATTTCTAGACCAACTTCTTGTGATATAAAAATTGGTGTTATACATCATACGATGCAATGGTTTGAACAATCCACAAAGATTGCACTAAATAATTTAATTAAAGATAATTTACAGGTTTTGTTTGTTGGGCATGAACATGTTTTTGAAATCCAACAAACTATATCAAATGGTGAAAATTTTGATGTTTTAACGGTAAATGGTGGTGCTTTCTATGATAAGAACGATATGAATAGTGTATTCAATATATGCATATTAGATTCATCTTCGGGTCTGTTTTCCGTGAATAAGGCAAGCTGGAATAATGCAAAGAAAATATATGAATTTAAGAATGTTGATTCTAAAATTTTGAGTTTAAGTAAGGGGAATAAAAAATTTATCATAAAAAATGACAAAAATAATGAATTGAATTATTTGGCAAAAGATAGAAATGTAGAAACATTTTATATGTTTCCTGATATGAAATATCAAGTAAAAGAAAATGATGAATATAAAGATTTTGAAATTCATCAGCTGCAAGAGTTTATAGAAAAAATACAAGACAAAAAAGTTGTAGAAATAATTGGGAAAAATCATAATGGTAAAACAGCACTAGCTAAGTATTTGTTTTTATATTATCATAGACATACAAAGTTGACTCCAATTGTTTTAGATGCAATCGAATGTCAAGGAAAATATGACAATTGGGAAAAGGAAACATTTGAATCTTACTATGAAGAAATAAATATGACGATTTTTTAAGATTGAAATCAAATGAAAAAATATTGATTATTGATAATTTTCATTTGTTAAAAAAAGACTCAAAGTTAATTTCACTTATAAAAGTTTGGATGGATAAATATTTTAAAATTATCATTATACAAGACAAAAACACTCCTGGGAAATTAAGTGATGATATTCAAGATTTATTTGAAGAAGATGGCCAAAAAATTAAGTTTGAAATATTAAATTTAAAACCTTCAAAACGAAAAAAACTAATATACAATATTTGCAAAAATGATAAGATGTATGTTTCTGAAAGCCAAATAAAAACTGAAATGAATGAAATTGAGCAGTTTTTACGTTTGCAGCCTAGCTTTATAAAGTTCAATCCAGATTTGATTATGAAGTTAACATCTAAATATATTGAATCTGATGATAAATCTAAAATTAATGTTTTTCATGATGTTTTTAGAGCTAGCATAGTTGACAATATAAAGAAAGGTTTTCCTTCAGATGTTCAATTAGGTAGTGTGTTATTATCAAAAATAGCTTTTCAAGTGTATATCAATAAAGAATATCCATTTTGTAGAAATGTTATTGATGAAGTAGTAACAAAGTATAATGAAGAGTACGGCGGTGGTGTTGAAGACATTGATGAAATATATGATAACTTAAAAAAAACAGGTATAATAAAGAAAACAAATAATAATAAACTTATATTTGAATCAAATAATCATTTATCGTATTTTATTGCAAAAGAGATACAACGCCAAAAAAATGATGACAATGATTATGCAGTTTATGATGAATTGGTTAGAAATATATCTACAGGTATAAATGGAGATATCATTTTATATTTGTCACTATTAGAAAATAATATTCGAGAAAGTTTAAAGATTGTTGAAGCATCTAAGAATAATTTGATTAATGTAAATCAAATACAATTATGCGACCTTTATAGTAATAAAAGTTCATCTGTTACAGTAATAAGCAACCAAGAAACTGAAAATATTAGATATGAACAAAATGAACAAAGAACTGAAAAATATGAAGAAGAAGAGTTTAATGATATAGAAAAGGTTAATTTTTTTGACTCTGATTCGTTAACCCCTGAACAAAAAACAATTTCAAACGCGTTCTCATATTTAGAATTGAATTGCAAGCTGTTTTCAAATTTTTATAGAAATTTAAAATTGAATTATAAAAATGAATTAGTTGAATTATTGTATATTCAATCTAATCAAATTTTAAATTTACTAATTGCTCCTTTTGTTAAACAATATGATGAAATAAGAGATTTAGTGATTCAAAAAATGATAAGTGATATGTCTAAAAAAAGTCTAACTAGTGAAGATGAAATTAGAAAAAAATGCGAAAATCTTTTTGAGAAAATGTTTATCTTTATTGAGTATAATACTATTATTGATGTTTATAATGTTACGTCAATTCTTTCAACATGCAAACAAAATATAGACTGGTTAATTAAATATAATAAATTTGAAGCAAATGATTTAACAATTTTGTTGAATTTGTTATTTATTCAAAGGAAAAATAAAGAAATGTTTTATGACAAAATAAAAGATTTTTATAAAAAAAGTACTAGTATAGTTATTAAAGATTTGATTAAAGCAATATTTAATAGATACCTTATTTCTAATAATATTAATATATCTAAAGAAGAATATAGCGTTATCTCTACTTTGCAACTAAGTAAAAAAGATGTGCAGATTCAACAATACAAAGAAAGAATGTTAAATGAAAAATGTAATATGGATTAAGTACGTTATGTTATTTAGTGAAAAATATAAATTAAATTATACCCCATTTTTACAATTTTTTTCAATTAATTGTCAAAATGTAAAACATTAATTACATACTTAAATTAAAACTTGGAAATGATACTAAAATTTTCAAGTTTTTTTCTAAATTAAGTCTAAAATATCCTTACTTTAATTGACAAAATAACATCATAAGTATAAAATACTAGCATAAGCTTTAGGCTTATATTACGAGTATTTTATATACTCTTTAGCAGTTAAGATAGTATAAAATAAGGATTGGAGAAACAATTTTATTAATGAACGAAGAGCATGAACGTTCAATCACATTAGGTGATTTATTAACTGCAGTAAAGAAAAATATATTAATGGTAGCTATTATCACTGTAGTAATTGCTACTATCGGATTTATTTATACTTTCTTTATTGTTAAAGAAAATTATAAATCCTCAACAACAGTTGTTGTTACAGTATCAGAAAGTGGCGATTCTACTAAGGCTGATGATATTAATAATTCTTTTAAATTGATTCAAACCGTTGTAGAACTAACCTCTCAAGATAGTGTTATTCTTCCTGTTGCGAAAAAATATGCAGTATCAGGAAAAGAGACTGAATTTGCATTAGCTTTAAAAAAGAACTTAAATGTATCTTATCAGTCAAGCTCATTTTTAGTAACCATTAGTATTAATGGTACTGATCCATTAAAAACTCAAATTTATGCTAATGAGATTACTACAAGCTTAATAAATGTATGTAACACTGATAAAAGCTTACAAAAGCTTTTATTTGACTCGGTTTCTGTTATGACAGAAGCGAGTCTTGGTATTTACGATTCTCCGAATAAGCTTCTTTATTTATCAGCTTTCATAGCTGGTGGAATAGCTTTAGGAATTTGTTGTGCATTTATTAAGGAGTTTATGTCTAATCGTTTTAAAACTAAAGATGAAGTTAAGATATCACTTTCTTGTGATATCATTGGTACACTTTATGACTTAAATAAATTAAGTGATACCAAATCACTTGTAAATTTAAGTGAAAGAACTTCAAGGATAATGGCATACAATAGATTATTTTCTAATCTAAAGTATTTAAGCTTTAGTTCATATGCTAAAACGATTATGGTTACATCAACAGGAGAAGATGAGCTCAAAACAACTACCGTTGCCAATTTAGGTTGTGTCATGGCAATGAATAAAAAGAAAGTCTTAATCATAGACATGGACTTTAGAAGACCTGAGGTATATAAGTTATTTGGACTTAGTATCAAGGGTGGAATTACTGATTACCTTGATGGTAATAATTCCTACAAAGAAATTATTAAACATACTAAAATGAATGTTGATGTAATGACTGTAGGACAATCATTATTAAATCCTGGGGTTGTAATTGAATCTGAAGGTATGAAGGATTTACTTCAAGAAGCTAAATTAAACTATGATTATATTTTAATTGACACACCACCTCTTCTAGCCGCATCTGATGCGCAAGCTATTGCTAAAATGACTGATGGAGTCATTTATAATGTAAGAATTAATAAATATAAAAGAAATATGGTTTATGATTATTATTCATTACTTAAAAAAGCAGGAGCTAATATTTTAGGTGTAAATGTTACATTTATTCCTCTTAGTAAGAATAGTTATAATTATTATTATAGTGATAATAATGACAATGTGTGATATTCATACCCATATAATTCCTTTAGTTGATGATGGTTCATCTTCAATTGAAGAATCAATTGAATTAATTAAAATGGAAATTAAAAATGGGGTTACTAAGATAGTATGTACGCCGCATCAGCGTGATGAATTTTTTAACAAAGAAGAGATAATTAATGTATTTTTTAAGTTAAAAGAGAAAGTATCAAGCTTACAAGTTGATTTATATCTTGGAGCTGAAGTGTTATATTATGATAACATAATCGATGATTTGTATGATAATAAAATTCTTACAATGAATAATTCAAATTATTTTTTATTGGAATTTCCAACAACCTTAGAATTTGATATTCCAAGTATTGTATATGAAATTATAATTGCAGGTTTTATACCTATAATTGCTCATGTTGAAAGATATGACTATCTAAAAGTTGAAGATTATGTTATAATAAAAGAGTATGGTGGATTAATTTCTATCAATTCATCAAGTATAAGAGGTCTTTTTACCTCGAAAAAGTGTAAGTATTTGTTAAAAAAGGGAATGTGTGATTTTGTCTGTTCTGACTGTCACGATTCGAAAAATCGTTTAGTAAGTTTTAAAGGGGCTAAACGATTTATAAAGTATCATTTAAAATGTAGAAAGTATTATGATAAATTATTTAATCATATACCTGTATTTTTAAATTAGTAGGGATTTAATAATTGTGTATTAAGGAGTTGGAAGTATGTGTGGAATTGCTGGTTATATTGGTAGTAATGATGCCAAAGAAATAGTATTAGAAGGTCTTGAATGTCTTGAATATAGAGGCTATGATTCTGCAGGAATAGCACTTGTTAATCATAAAGATATTGCTATATTCAAGGATAAGGGTCGTGTTGCACATTTAAGAGAATTAGTTGATAATTCAATTGTTAGCCATGTTGGTATTGGACATACTAGATGGGCAACACATGGTGAACCCAATAAAATTAATGCACATCCTCATATTTCAAATAGTGGACGTTTTGTTTTGGTACATAATGGAGTTATTGATAACTATAAAAAATTGAAAAGTACAAAACTGAACGATTTTTCTTTTTATAGTGAAACAGATACTGAGGTTATTGTTAATCTTATTGAGTATTATGTTTTAAAAAGAAATATGAATGTAGATGATGCGATAAAAAAGACAATGGTTAAACTTGAAGGATCATATTCTTTATTGATTTTAGATAAAGAGAACCTTGATAGAATTTATATTGCTAAAAATAAAACTCCGCTTTTAATTGGTATTGGTTCTGATGGAATGTATATATCATCAGATACTGCTCCACTTGCGGGTCATTGTGATAAATATTGTGTTCTTGAGGATCATACATTTGGAATTATAAAGGCTGATTCATTTGAATTATATGATACGATTGGCCTAGAACGTGAAAAGAACATATATGAATTAAAATGTTCAAAGAATGATGTTTCTAAAGGTGAATATCCTCATTTTATGTTGAAAGAAATTTGCGAACAACCTGGCGTTATTAGAACTTTGATTACAAATTACTTTGAGGATGAGGATATAAAGATTGATCCAAAGTTAATTGCTTTAATTAAAAAGTGCAATAAAATTAATTTTGTTGCATGTGGTACATCTATGTATGCTTCATATATGGCAAAGTATTATTTTGAAAAATTATGTGAAATACCAAGTGAAGTATTTATTGCTAGCGAGCTTGTTTATTCAACACCACTTATTAAAGATAAACCATTATTTATTTTCTTATCACAAAGTGGTGAAACGGCTGATTCAATTGCTGTTATGAAGCGTTGTAAGAAAGCTAGTTATCCTATTCTTTCCATTACTAATACAGAAGTATCAACTATGGTTGGTTTAGCTGACTATAATTTAAACATATATGCTGGAAAAGAAATTGCTGTAGCCTCAACTAAGGCTTATGTAGCCCAAATTGTAACGTGTGCTATTTTAGCAAAAGCTGTATCTGGTAAGCAAACAAACTTAAAGAATAATCTAAATAGAGTGGCACTTGCAGTAGAGAATGTTATTGAAAATAAAGAAACGATTCGTGCAATGGCAAATGAAATTAAGGATGCAAAGGATGTATTCTATATTGGACGTGGTATTGATTATTGGACTTGTCTTGAAGCTTCATTAAAGCTTAAAGAGATTTCTTATATTCATACCGAAGCATTTAGTTCTGGTGAATTAAAGCATGGTTCAATTGCGTTAATTGAAAAAGGCACTCCAGTTATTGCAATTTGTACTCAAGAAGGAACAAATGCAATTATTAGGTCAAATCTTATTGAAACTAAATCTCGTGGGGCTAAAACGTATGTCATTTCTCTTGAAAGTATGTCTCATAATGAGGATGATATTGTTTTACCTAATGTTGCTCACTACTTAACACCACTTGTTAGTGTTGTTGTATGTCAGTTATTAGCGTATTATACTGCAGTACTTAAAGGTAATGATGTAGATAAACCTAAAAATTTGGCAAAAGCTGTTACTGTAGAATAAAAAGAGGTAGTTAATTATGAGTAAAAAAAGAATTTATATAGTATTAACCCTTTTGGCTGATTTAGTTGCAAATTTTTTGTTACTATATTTTTCTAAAGCTTTAGTAAGTAATTTTGATTTTAGGTTGACTTTAGGTAGTTTCACTTTTATATTAGGAATTTCAATTCTAAAGGTTTTAGTTTGTTTTGTCGCAGGTATATATAACATTTTATGGATGTATAAACCTAGGCTTAGTTTCTTTAAATTCTTGTTAATTGCAATTATTACAGATATTGTTATTGTTATTTCTTTATGCATTGGTAAGTTAAGAGAATATGTTGATTTTAATGTTTACTTAGTTTTTTTAGGATTTGAAATTGCTTACATTTTCTTATCGAGGTATGCAATTACCTATTATATGAATCATTTTTATAAAAAAAGAGAAGCTAAAAAAGAATTTCAAAGAACTTTAATTATTGGTGCTGGTAGTGCTGGTGCTATGGTGTTAAATGAACTTGGAAGAACAAAAGAATTTGGATATCAAATTGTTGGTTTTGTAGATGATTCTTCGGATAAGATTGGTACTGAAATTAATGGTGTAAAGGTATATGGACCAATTTCGAGTGTTAATCATTTAGTTAAGTCTTTAAGAATTAAGCAGGTTATTATTGCAGTACCATCCGCAGGAACAAGCAAAATTAAAGAGATAACTAATCTTATTGATTATAAGGGTATTAATGTTCAAATTTTACCCGATAAAACGAGATTACTTCAATCAGACATTATATCTAATATTCGTAAAGTTGAAATTGCTGATTTGCTAGGAAGAAAAGCATTAGATGTTATTGATAAGAATACAGCTAATTTTTATAAAGATAAGGTGGTTCTTGTAACTGGTGGTGGAGGTTCTATTGGTTCTGAATTATGCCGTCAAGTTGCTAAAATGAACCCTAAACAAATTATTATATTGGATATTTATGAAAATTGCGCTTATGATATTCAGCAAGAACTAAAAATGAAATATGGTAAGGATTTTAATTTACAAGTTGAGATTATTTCAATTACTAATCGACCTGCAATGGAAAGAGTATTTGCTAAATATCATCCTAATATTGTTGTAATGGCTGCGGCTCATAAGCATGTACCATTAATGGAGCATAATGTGGTTGAAGCTGTTGAAAATAATGTATTTGGAACACTTAATACAGTTGAACTTGCAGAAAAGTATGGTGTTGATAGAGTGCATATGGTTTCTACAGATAAGGCAGTAAATCCAACATCTGTGATGGGCGCTACAAAACGTATTTGTGAAATGATAGTACAAGCTCATTCCACAAAAGAACAACATACTACCTTTAGTGCAACACGCTTTGGTAATGTTTTAGGTAGTGCTGGATCTGTTATTCCTTTGTTTAAGAAGCAAATTGAAAATGGTGGTCCTATTACATTAACTGATTATCGTATTATTAGGTATTTTATGACTATTCCTGAGGCATCACAATTGGTACTTCAAAGTGCAAGTATGGCTAAAAATGGAGAATTGTTTGTCTTGGATATGGGTGAGCCAGTTAAGATTTATGATTTGGCTAAGAATATGATTCGTCTTTCAGGACTTGAACCTGATGTTGATATTGAGATAAAGGAAATCGGCTTAAGACCTGGTGAAAAGTTATATGAGGAATTATTAGTTAAAACTGAAGAGTTAAATAAGACTGATAATTCAATGATTTTTATTGAAAGAGATAAGCCACTTAAATTAGATCAAATTAACTCAATGCTTAATCTTTTAAGAGAAGGTATAGCTATAGGTGATGATGCAAATATGAAGAGTATCATTAAAAAAGTTGTTCCTACTTTTATTGAAAAAGAGGATGCAAACAAGAATTTTGATGGTAGAGAAGTTAAATAAGAAAGAAGGGTATCTTTAATGTTTAATAAAAATAATAATTTTAAACCTTTTGATAAAAAAGTTTGGCTTGCTTCACCTACAATGCACGGTGATGAATTGAAATGGATGAAGGATGCATTTGAAAAAAATTGGATGACAACTGCCGGTGAAAATGTAAATGAACTTGAAAAAATTGCAGCTCAAAAAGCGGAAATGAAATATGCAGTTGCATTATGTAATTGTACTGCCGCATTGCATTTATGTGTAAAATTTGCTGGTGAAAAGTTATATGGTAAACCAATGATTGGACATGGTTGCTTAGAAGGAAAAAAAGTTTTTTGTTCAGATATGACATTTGATGCAACTGTTAATCCTGTAGTATATGAGGGTGGAATACCTGTTTATATTGACACTGATCCAGGTTCATGGAATATGGATCCAGTTGCTCTTGAAAAAGCATTTGAAATGTATCCTGATGTTAAGCTTGTTGTTTCAGCAGAACTTTATGGTTTTCCAGGCCAAATGGATTTGATAAAGAAAATTTGTGAGAAACACGGTGCTCTTTTAATTGAGGATGCAGCAGAAGCTATGGGTGCAACTATTCATGGCCATCAGTGTGGAACATTTGGTGATTATTCAGCAATTTCATATAATGGAAATAAAATTATTACTGGTTCTTCTGGTGGTTGTTTATTAACAAATGATATTGAGGTTGCCAATAAGGCCCGTAAATGGTCAACACAGGCTCGTGAGGCAGCTGCATGGTATCAACATGAAGAAGTTGGTTACAATTACCGAATTTCTAATGTTGTTGCTGGTGTAGCTAGAGGACAATATCCATATCTTGAAGAGCATATTGCTCAAAAGAAAGCAATATATGAAAGATATAAAGAAGGTTTAAAGGGATTACCTTTAGTTATGAACCCAATTACAGATGATACGAATCCAAATTACTGGCTAAGTGCATGCTTAATTGATAAAGATTATATGTGCAAACAAGTTAGAGATGATTCTAGGGCTTTATATGTTCCAGAGCATGGTAAATCTTGTCCAACGGAAATTTTAGAAGCGATTTTTTCAATAAATGCTGAAGGACGTCCAATTTGGAAACCAATGCATATGCAACCAATGTATAGACTACATGAATTTGTTACAAGAGAAGGATCTGGAAGAGCTAAAACAAATGCCTACATTAAAGGTAGTGTTATTGATTATGGTGTTGATATTTTTGAAAGAGGTTTATGCTTACCATCTGATAATAAGATGACTGAAGAGGAACAGGATAAAATAATTGAAGTAATTAGAGCTTGCTTCGAATAGGAGAAGTGATTAAAATGGAATGGCTGTACACTACATGGTATGGAATTTTGATAATGTGCCTTTGTGGATTGGTGGTATTATTGTTTTTGAGTGCTTTATTTTATAAACAATTTTTTAAAAGATTTTATGATATTGTTTTATCTTGGATTGCACTTGTTGTTTTGTCACCGTTATTGGTTATATTAATCATTGTTGGTGCAATTGTAATGAAAGGAAACCCCTTCTTTACACAACAAAGACCAGGTAAAAATGAAAAGATTTTTAAACTTATAAAATTTAGAACTATGACTAATGCTAAAGATAAAGATGGTAAATTATTACCAGACGAGAAACGCTTAGTTAAATATGGTAAATTTTTAAGATCAACTTCATTAGATGAATTACCAGAATTAATAAATATTTTTATTGGTGATATGTCAATTGTTGGGCCAAGACCATTGTTAATTGAGTATTTGCCTTGGTATAATTTAGAAGAAAAGCATAGGCACGATGTTAGACCAGGACTTACAGGATTGGCTCAAGTTAATGGAAGAAACAATTTGAAATGGGCAGATAGATTTAAGATTGATGTCGAATATACGAAAAATATAACATTAAAAAAAGATATTATAATTCTTCTTCTAACATTAAAAAAAGTATTTTCTCATTCTGATATATCGACAGATACTAGTAAAACAGAAGGAAATTTTGCAAAAATAAGAGAAAAAGAATCGGAGGAACAAAGATGAATATTTTAATATTAAGTGTTGGAACAAGAAACAAAATTGTTCAATATTTTAAATATAACATTCAAAATGAAGGTAAAGTTATTGTTACTGATATGAGTGAACTTGCACCAGCTTTATATGAAGCAGATAAATATTACATCGTTCCGAAAATGACAGATAAAGGTTATTTTGATACTATATATAATATTTGTAAAAAAGAAAATATTAGTGGAGTTCTTTCTTTAATTGATCCGGAATTATCTTTATTAGCTAAACATAAAGATGATTTTGAAAAAATTGGAACAAAGGTTATTGGCTCATCATATGAGCTATGTGAAATTGCATTAGATAAATATGAAATGTATAAATGGTTAATAAAAAATAATTTTAAATGTGCTAAATCATATATATCATATGAAGATTTTTATAAAGATTATGCAAAAGGCATAATTACTCTTCCTGTATTTGTTAAACCGTATCGTGGTAGTGCAAGTATAAATATTTCAAAAGTAAATTCTTTAGATGAAATTCAGATTTTAATGAAAAAAGTCGATGGACTTATGATACAAGAATTTTTAAGTGGTCAAGAAATCGGAGCAGACGTTTATATTGATGCAATAACAGGAAAAGTAGTTTCGATTTTTACTAAAAAAAAGTTAAAAATGCGTGCAGGTGAAACAGATAAATCAATTAGTTTTAAAGATGAGAAATTATTTAAATTAATTATAGAATTTGTAGAAAAAATTGGATTTAAGTATCAAATAGATATTGATATTTTTAATGTTGATGGTGATTATTATATTTCGGAGGTTAATCCTAGATTTGGCGGCGGATATCCTCATGCATATGAATCAGGATGTAATCATATAGAAATGATAATCAACAATATAAATGGAATCAATAATAATGTTCAAATTGGAAATTATGAGAATGATATATACATGATGAAATATAACGAAGTAATGGTAAAGAAAATATGAAAAAATTGTTTTTTTATTGTAGTTTATACAATTATAATGACGTTAACTACAGTTTTAGAAGTATTGTTAAAAATTTATTCATGTCCTTTATTCTATGTGATGTCAAATTGTTTTTTTAAGCGTTTTTATTTTTTTAGTTTTACATTAAAATAATATCAATTGAATATTTTAGTGCGAAATTGTTTTGTATGTTGAGATGATTATAATAGAATTGATAAATAATTTTAATTTTAAAGATTGTAAATTTAAATTAATACGGAGGAAAAATTATGAATATATTATTTTTAACTCTTTCGAATATTATTGATATTGACGAGAGTGGTATATATTCGGACTTAATACGTGGCCTTGCAAAAAAAAATCATAATGTTTATGTTGCTACGCCAATTGAACGAAGATATAAAAAAAATACATTTCTAATCGAGAATAGTCAAGTTGACTGGCACAAAAATGTCAAAATTTTAAAAATTAAAACTGGGAATATTCAAAAAACAAATATTATTGAAAAAGGATTATCAACTCTTAAGTTAGAAAATATATTTATTAGAACAATAAAGAAATATTTTAGTAGTATTAAATTTGATTTAATAATTTATTCTACGCCGCCTATTACTTTGGTTAAAACTATAGAATATTTTAAAAAGAAATTGAACTGTAAAACATATTTAATGTTAAAGGATATTTTCCCTCAAAATGCAGTAGATTTAGGCATGTTTAAGAAAACAGGCATTAAAGGGGTATTATATAAATATTTTAGAAAAAAAGAAATTAAATTATATAAAATTTCTGATTATATTGGTTGTATGTCTGAGGCCAATATAAAATATATAATTAATAGTAATAAATTTTTAAGTCCGAGTAAAGTTGAACTTTTTCCTAACTCAATTGAATATAGGGATGTATATCTTACAATTAATGAAAAGAATCTTGTTCGTGAAAAATATGGTATTCCATTGAACAAAAAAGTGTTTGTGTATGGTGGAAATCTAGGAAGGCCTCAGGGAATACAATTTATGCTTGATTGTATAGAAAAAGAGAAAAATAATAAAGATGTTTTCTTTTTAATAATTGGCGATGGAACGGAATTTAACAAGATTAAGTCTTTTTTAGAAAATAAACAAATTATTAATTGTAAATTAATGAATAAAATTCCTAAGGAAGATTATGATAAAATGATAGTCTGTTGTGATGTTGGGTTATTATTTTTGGATTATAGATTTACTATTCCGAATTTTCCCTCAAGATTGTTATCATATATGCAAGCTGGGTTGCCAATTTTAGCATGTACAGATATTAATACTGATGTCGGAAGTATAATTGAAAAAGGTGGTTTTGGATGGTGGTGTCCAAGTAATGATACTGAAATGTTTAGTTTAATGGTGAAAAAAGCAATTTTGGATAAAACAAATTATTATGAAATAGAAAAAGATTTTATAAAAAATAATTATTCAATTGATTTAAATATTAGAAGAATTGAGGAAATTATATGAGTGTTTTTTTGTCAATAGGTATTACTTCATATAAAAGATTGAGTGAACTTGAACGTTGTATTTTAAGTTTAAAGACAATATATAATGATGAAATAGAAGTGATTGTGAGTGAAGATTGCTCGCCACAATCAAATGAAATTGGTAAATTGGTTGAAAGATTAGAAAAAAAAGTGCCATTTATATTAAAGTTCATGCCAAACGAAAAAAATTTAGGTTACGATGAAAATTTGGGGGCAATTATAAAAAAATGTAGTGGTGAATATATATTTTTTATGAGTGATGATGATAAATTTGAAAGTGGTTGTTTGGATGATATTATCCCAGTATTAAAAAGGAAAAACAAGTTAGGGGTTTTTTATTCTTCTTTTATATATGAATCAACAAAAAAACTTGATAGAAACAATAAAAATAATTTTGAAATTGAAAAAGGAGAAAAAAATGCTTGTAAATATATATATGATTCTATTCTTTTTTCTGGTTTAATATTTAAAAAAGATTATGTTATTGATTTTGATTCGACAAGATTTAAAAATTACAATTATTTTCAAGTGTATATGTTTTTAAGTATGATATATAAATATGGAGGTTATTATTTTTCAAATCCATCAGTTGTGTGCGTTGGAGATGGAGAAAATGCATATGGAATATCAGAATCGAGTGGTGGTAATGCCCTGCTTGCAAATAGAAAAAGTGTTATTTCAAATCTAGAGTTTAATAAAACTTTAATAAAAACAATTAAATTATTTGATGAAGATAATTCGACACACGTATTTAACTCTTTTGAAAAACAATATTCAGTTCATTCGTATTCAGGTTTGTCTATAGCTAGACAATGTGGAATAAAATATTATAGGGAATATTGGCGTAAATTGAAATCACTTGAAATCAAACTGTTTCCAATTTCAAAAATTTATTATGTGTTATTGTTTGTATTTGGTAAGAAAGTTTGTGATATTTTTTTGAAAGTCTTCAAGAAAATAAAACATAAGGATTTTTAATATGAAAATATGTGCTGGTATTATAACATATAACCCTGATATAGATAGGTTAAAAAAAAATATTTTGGCTATCTATATTCAGGTTGATAAAGTCTATATTTTTGATAACGATTCTAACAACGTAATTGATATTGTAAAATTATGTGAGGCATTTTCGAATGTAGTATTATTGCGTGAAAAAGATAATTATGGAATTGCATACGCACTTAATTTCTTGTGTTCTACAGCAATTTATGATGCATATGACTGGATATTAACATTAGATCAAGATTCGATTTCTCCAAGCAGATTGATTTCAACAATGAAAAATTATATTTCAGATGAAATCGGCATTTTATGCCCTGCAATTTATTATGATGGATTAAAAAAAAATACACAATTAAAAAAAATAACCGAAGAAGTTAGTGCATGTATGACGAGTGCGTCGCTAACTAATCTAGCTGCTTATAAAAAGGTAGATGGATTTAATAATGATTATTTTATTGACTTCGTTGATAATGAGTATTGTATGAAACTTCGGCTTAATAATTATAAAATAATAAAAGTTAATAAATGTGTTTTAAATCATCAACTTGGTGATACAAAAACATTTAAATTTTTATTTATAAAAAGAAATTTAACGAGTCATAAACCTTGGCGCTTATATTATATGGCTAGAAATAATTATAATTTTATAAATAAGTATAAAAAACATTTAAATTATGTGAAAGAAAAAATAAAATTATATTATGTTTTGTTTTTCGAATATATAGTTAGTTCTAATAAAAAAGAAGCTAAAAAATATATAAAGAAAGGACTTAAAGATGGAAAAAAAGGTATTCTTGGTAAAATGTCTGAAGATTAGGTGATGATAGATTGAATTTTACATACTTTATTATATATATATTTTTGGGGCTATTCCTTGCAATCTCAGAAATTTTAGGTTTAATGAGAAAAAAATTTCATATTTTTTTCTCATTGTGTTTAATTATTTTGTTTGTTGTATGTTGCGTTAGTAGATTTTATGGTTATTATGAATATTCCGATTTAAAATCATATTTATGGCGATACCAAAATAGAGATAATGCATATTTCGGAAATGGTTATAAATATTTATGCTTGATTTTATATCCTGTTATTGGACCAAATGGCAAAGCTTTTCTTACTGCCATTAGTATAATAATAATTTTTTTATCAATGGTATCGTTATTAATTATTGACAAAAAAAATACTAAATATTTTTGTACATTCTTTCTACTTTTTACTGCTTATTGGGGGTTTTCATTTTCAACAGAAGTAATTAGAACTGGAATAGGTATATCTTTATCACTTATAAGTGTTGCTTTTGCGTATAGATTAAAATTAATTCCTTCTTTGATATTTTCATTTTTAGCTACTACAATGCATTGGACAGAAATATTCGTTTTTTTGATTGCTTTTTATGTTTACTTTGCCAAAAAGAAAGAAAACAAAGATTCTAAAAGAAAATTCTCTAAAGATAAAAATAAACATTTTGATTTTAAAAAAAATAAAAGTCAATATTCTTGGAAATCAAAATATTATATAATTTTAGTTGTACTAATTCTTTTAGATGCTAGCGGTTTAAGTTTTTATTTTGCAAAAATAACTTCTAGTTTTTTTTATTTGCTACTTTCTTTAATTGGCCAAACTGAACATTATGGAGGATATTTAGACCAAATTCAACATACAGGATTATTTTCAGTTATATCGTTACAATATATATTTTATAGGTTCCTTGCGTTTATTATGATTTTTAAAAGTAAATCAAAAGGGAAAGCATCTATTTTTCTTAATATATATATTATTGGATTAATAGTATTTACAATTATGAATCCATTTGATGCAGTTACTAGAATGACTTGGATTTTTCTTGTTTTTAGTATTTATGAACAGTATAGGTATATTGTATATTCGAATGATACGTGTTCTGAAAAAATTATATATCTATTTATGATTATCGTTCCATTTTCGATTATGTCGTATAGATATTTAGGATACTTTAGTTAATTTAGAAAGGATATTTAATTATGAAAGGTATAATATTAGCAGGAGGTAGTGGAACTCGTTTATATCCACTTACTATGGTAACTAGTAAACAATTGTTACCAATTTATGATAAACCAATGATATATTATCCATTATCAACATTAATGCTTGCTGGTATTAGAGATATTTTAATTATTTCAACTCCAGAAGATACACCTAGATTTGAACATTTATTAGGTGATGGTTCAAGATTTGGAGTGAATTTATCTTATAAAGTGCAGCCATCACCTGATGGTCTTGCACAAGCATTTATTTTAGGTGAAGAATTTATTGGTAATGATGATGTTTGTATGGTTCTTGGAGATAATATATTTTATGGGAATGGTTTAAAAAAGGCATTATATAATGCAGTTTTAAATGCTGATAATGGTAGAGCTACCGTTTTTGGTTATTATGTATCAGATCCAAAACGTTTTGGTGTTGTAGAATTTGATACTAACGGACAGGCTATTTCTATTGAAGAAAAACCTACAAATCCTAAATCAAATTATGCAGTTGTAGGATTATATTTCTATCCTAAAGGTGTTTCTAAGATGGCAAAAGAAGTTAAACCATCTTCTAGAGGTGAACTTGAAATTACAACACTAAATCAAATGTACTTAGAAAATAATAATTTAGATGTTATTACTTTTGGTAGAGGTTTTACTTGGCTTGATACTGGAACTCATGAATCTTTAGCTGATGCTACAGCATTTGTTAAAATGATTGAGGAGCATCAAGGGCTAAAGGTTTCTTGTATTGAAGAAATTGCCTATAATAATGGATGGATTTCAAAAGAAAAGCTTTTAGAAATTGCTGAACCAATGAAGAAGAATCAATATGGACAACACTTGATTAATGTTGCAAATGAAAAAATAAAATATTAATAAGGAGGAATTTCTTTATGTATAAAGATATGAAAATCCTTGTAACTGGTGTCAATGGTCAACTTGGTTATGATTGTGTAAGAGAATTAAATGAACGAGGCTATACCAATGTAAAAGGTATAGATATTCAAGATTTAGATATTACAGATAAGGATGCTGTATATAAATATATTCTTGAATATAAACCTAATGTTATAATGCATAATGCTGCTTGGACAGCAGTAGATAAAGCAGAACAAATGCCTGAAAAAGTATATGAAGTCAATGCTTTAGGTCCAAAATACATTGCTGAAGCATGTAAAGAAATTGGAGCTAAAATGGTTTATATTTCAACAGATTATGTTTTCGATGGTAAAGGTGGCATACCTTTTGAAACTACTGATCCTAAAAAAGGATTATCTATATATGGAAAAACAAAATCTCAAGGTGAAGATTTTGTAACATCAATATTAGATAAATACTTTATAGTGCGTATATCATGGGTATTTGGAAAAAATGGTAATAATTTTGTTAAAACAATGTTGAAACTTGCTGATATGGGAAAAACTGAATTAAATGTGGTATGTGATCAAATTGGTTCAGTTACTTATACTTATGATTTGTCTAAACTTTTATGTGATATGATTGAGACTGATAAATATGGTATTTATCATGCAACAAACGAAGGATTTATTTCATGGGCAGAATTTGCAGAAGAAATCTTCAAAATTTCAAATAAAAGTGTTAAAATAAACTATGTAACAACAGAAGAGTATAAAAAATTAGTTCCTGCTCAAGCTGATAGACCATTAAATTCAAGAATGAGTAAAAAATCTTTAGACGAGGCTGGATTTGAAAGACTTCCAGATTGGAAGGATGCACTTGAAAGATATTTGGTAGATATATATGAATATGAACACTAAAGATAAATTGGGTAAAAAAACATTATTGGATATTTTAAAAGTCTCATCTAGCAATTTGTTATTTTTAATATCTGGAATACTTGTGGGATTTTTATTGCCTAAAATTATTGGAAAAATAGATTATGGGTATTATAAAACATTTACATTATATGCTGGCTATGTTGGATTATTACATTTTGGTTTTTCAGATGGAATATATTTGATATATGGTGGAAAAAAATTTGAAGAATTGAATAAAAGTAAATTCAGATCACTTTTTATTTTTTTATTTATTCTTGAAGCTTTAATTTTATTTTTTGGAATTGTATTAGCAGTTGTTTTTTTGACAGGTGACATGAGATTTGTTTTTATATGTATTTTCGGGTATATGTTTTCAGCAAATCTTACAAATTATTTTCAAATTATATCACAAATTACTGGTCGTTTTAATGAACTATCATTAAGAACTGTTTTTCAATCATTACTCACAATTGTTTCAATTTTTGTATTATGGATTTTGAATAAATTTTTTTCGTTTAAAATCGAATATAAAATATACATAATTATTTTTTTAACAATAAATTATATTTTGACATTTTGGTACATTTTCACTTATAAAGAATTAATTATTGGTGAAAAAGAGAGCAATAGTTTTAAATATTATTTAAGTTTTATTAAAATTGGTTTTCCATTACTTATTTCTAATTTATGCTCATCATTGATATTGAATTTGGATAGACAATTTGTAAATTTACTTTTTGACGTTGAGACATATGCTGTATATGCTTTCGCTTATAATATGCTTAGTTTAATAACAACTGCAATGTCGGCAGTTGCAACAGTACTATATCCTTCTTTGAAGAGGGTAGATGAAAATGGATTGCAATTAATATATGACAAATTAATGAAGATTATTTTAACTTTGGTTTTTTTGTTAATTATAGTTTATTTTCCATTATGCTGGTTTGTTAATTGGTTCTTACCATCGTATAGTGAATCGCTGGTAATATTTAGAATAATTTTGCCTGGATTAGCAGTAAGCTCACCAGTTACGATAATCATGCATAATTATTATAAATCATCAAATAATGAGGTTCTATATTTTTTAAAATCAATGTGTATATTAATAATATCGATTATAGCGAATTTAATTGCATATTTGATTTTTAAAACGACAATTTCTATTTCTATTTCATCTATTTTTGTAATGTTTATTTGGTATTTGATTATTGAAAGATATTTTATAAAGAAGTATAATGTAGAGTGGATTAGGAATTATTTATATATTGTTGTGATGACAGCATTGTTTTATTTAATTACAATGTTATCAATTTGGTGGATGGCTATGCTTATCTATCTGCTAGCATTTATTGTTGTATCGCTTTTCTTTTATAGAGATGATGCAAAGTATGTGTATAATAAAATTAAAGATATGAGGAAAAAAATATGAGTATATTAACTAATAAAACATTAATAATTACCGGTGGTACAGGTTCTTTTGGGTCAACTGTTTTAAGAAGATTTATTACAACCGATATTAAAGAAATTAGAATTTTTTCAAGAGATGAAAAAAAACAAGATGATTTGCGCCATGAATTACAAGTTAAATATCCTAATGATTTTCAGAAGGTTAAATTCTATATTGGAGATGTTCGTGACCTACAATCAGTGAGAACTGTAATGCATGGGGCTGATTTATGTTTTCATGCAGCTGCATTGAAACAAGTTCCGTCATGTGAATTTTTTCCTATGGAAGCTGTTAGGACCAATGTCATTGGTACAGATAATACTTTGACAGCAGCTATTGAAGCTGGACTTGAGGCAGTTATATGCTTATCAACTGATAAGGCGGCTTATCCTGTTAATGCAATGGGGATAACTAAAGCAATTGAGGAAAAGGTTGCTGTTGCTAAATCTAGGAATAGTGGTAAAACAAAAATTTGTTGTACTAGATATGGTAATGTAATGTGTTCAAGAGGATCTGTAATTCCTCTTTGGATTGATCAAATAAAGTCTGGAAATCCTATTACAGTTACTGAACCTAAAATGACAAGATTTATTATGTCATTGGATGAGGCTGTTGATTTAGTATTATTTGCGTTCGAGCATGGCGAGAATGGTGATTTATTGATTCAAAAAGCGCCAGCTTGTTCTATTGGCTTGCAAGCTGAAGCAGTATGTGAAATGTTTGGTGGAAATAAAGATAGTATTAAGGTAATTGGTATTCGCCACGGCGAAAAAATGTATGAGACATTATTAACAAATGAAGAATGTTCTAAAGCAATAGATATGGGGAATTTTTATAGAGTTCCAGCAGACAATAGGGGTTTAAATTATGACAACTTTTTCACTGTAGGAAATGCAAAACGTGCCATATTATCTGAATTTAATAGCAATAATACACAGTTATTAAATAAAGCCCAAATTATAGAAAAAATGTTGAAACTTGAATATATTCAAGGGAGATTAAATGAAGACAAGTAAAAGGAGCATTTTTTAATATGTATAATGTAGCTTTTAAAAATAATGATAAAATAAAATTATTAATAATTGTTGGTACTAGACCAGAAATAATTCGTCTTTCTTGTGTCATGAAGCAATGTAGAAAATATTTTGATACTATTATTGCTCATACTGGTCAAAATTATGATAAAAATTTAAATGATGTTTTTTGGAATGATTTTGAATTGGGTGGCCCTGATGTGTGGTTAAATGTTGTCGGAGAAAATTTAGGCCAGACATGTGGAAACATTCTTGCAAGAAGTTATGAACTTATGGTTGAAGTTAAACCTGATGCTGTATTAGTACTCGGAGACACTAATTCATGTTTGTCAGCAATATCAGCTAAAAGATTACATATTCCTGTATTTCATATGGAGGCTGGTAATCGTTGTAAAGATGAGAATTTACCAGAAGAAACTAATAGACGAATTGTTGATGTTATTTCTGATATTAATATGCCTTATAGTGAAGTGGCTAGAAAATATCTTCATGAATTAGGTATGCCTAAAGAAAGAACATATGTTACAGGTTCGCCAATGGCTGAGGTTTTGAGGGGCAATCTTGATAAAATTAAAGCAAGTACTATTCTTAAAAAACTTGGATTAGAACCTAATAAATATATTTTATTATCAGCGCATAGAGAAGAAAATATTGATAAAGATAAAAACTTTCTATCTTTGTTTACAGCTATTAATGCTATAGCAGAAAAGTATGATATGCCAATTTTGTATTCTTGTCATCCAAGGTCAAGGAAAAAACTTGAAGAGACTGGTTTTACACTTGATTCGAGAGTTAGAGTAAATGAACCACTTGGGTTTAATGATTATAATTGTTTGCAAATGAACGCTTTAGCAATTATATCTGATTCTGGAACATTGCCAGAGGAATCATCATTTTATTTATCAATTGGTCATCCAATTGCAGCTGTATGTATTCGTACGTCCACTGAAAGACCTGAAGCAATTGAAGCTGGTGATTTTATTTTAGCAGGTATTTCAACAAATGAATTATTACAAGCAACGGAGATAGCGATTGACATGAAAAATAAAGATATTTTAGGTAAACCTTGTCCTGATTATACTGATGAGAATGTTTCTATGAAGGTTGTAAGAATTATTCAGTCATATGTTTCAATTATAAATAAGATGGTGTGGAAAAAAGATTAAAGTTATTTAATAAAGGAAGGATTTATGTATGAATATATTAATAACCGGCTCTAAAGGTATGGTTGGTACTGCACTTACCAATAATTTAAAAAATATTATGGATGGCAAAAATAAAACTCGACCAAATATTAAAATAGATGAAATATATGAATATGATACCGATTCGACGTTAGACCAATTGGAAGAATATTGTTCTAAATGCGATTTTGTATTTAATCTTGCTGGAGTAAACAGACCAAATGACAATTGTGATTTTATGAAAGGAAATTTTAATTTTGCTGAGATACTTTTAGATTTGTTGAAAAAAAATAATAATAAATCAACGATTATGCTGTCTTCATCAATTCAAGCATCTTTAGTTGGACGATATGCCTTTTCTGATTATGGAAAGTCAAAACTAGCATGTGAAAAAATGTTTTTTGATTATGCAAAGGAAAACGATGTAAAGGTTGCTGTGTATAGATTCCCTAATTTAATGGGGCATTCTAGACCAAATTATAATTCGGCAGTTTCTACATTTTGTTGGGCCTTTGCCAATGATGAGAAATTTATGGTAAATGATAGAACAACAGAGTTGGAACTTTTATATATTGATGATTTAGTTGAAGGAATGTATGATTTGCTAGAGGGAAAAGAACATCATTGCGAATATGATGGAGTTAATCCCATGGAAATTACAAAAGGAAAATATTGCTATATACCTATAACATATAAAGTGACTTTAGGAGAAATTGTTGATTTGTTACAACAATTTAAGGAACAACCTAAAACGTTACTAATGCCAAAAATGCCAAATGGCTCATTCACAAAAAAATTATATAGTTTATATTTATCATATTTACCTAAAGATAAATTTAAGTATTCATTAAAAATGAATATTGATGATAGAGGTTCATTTACAGAGTTAGTTCATACAGAAGATTGTGGACAGGTATCAGTAAACATTTCTAGACCAGGTTTAACTAAAGGACAGCATTGGCATAATTCTAAATGGGAATTGTTTATTGTTGTTCATGGACATGCTTTAATTCAAGAAAGAAATATTAATACTGGTGAAATAGTTGAATTTGAAGTGTCTGACACTAAAATTGAAGCAATTTATATGATTCCAGGATGGACACATAATATAATAAATTTATCAACCACTGAAAATCTTGTTACAGTAATGATATGCAATGAAACGTTTAATGTAAATTACCCAGATACATTTTTTGAAAAAGTATAAAAAGGAGATAATGTAATATGTCTAAATTTTTAATTACCGGTGGAGCCGGATTTATTGGTGGAAATTTCTGCCACTATATGGTTAATACATATCCTGAAGATCAATTTGTATGTATTGATGCTTTAACTTATGCAGGTAATCTTGAAACACTAGAACCAATTATGAATAAACCTAATTTTAAATTTGTTCATGAAAATATTTGTAATAGAGATGCTGTATTTAAATTGTTTGAAGAAGAAAAATTTGATTATGTGGTTAATTTTGCTGCAGAATCACATGTTGATAGATCAATTGAAAATCCAGGTATTTTCTTACAAACAAATATTATTGGTACTCAAACATTAATGGATGCATGTAGAAAATATGGAATAAAAAGATATCATCAAGTATCAACTGATGAGGTATATGGAGATTTACCTTTAGATAGACCAGATTTATTCTTTACTGAAAATACTCCAATTCATACATCATCACCATATAGTGCTTCTAAAGCTTCTGCTGATTTGCTTGTACAAGCATATCATAGAACATTTGGACTTCCTATTACAATTTCAAGATGTTCAAATAATTATGGTCCATATCATTTTCCGGAAAAATTAATTCCTTTAATTATTAAGAAAGCATTAGCTGATGAACCACTTCCTATTTATGGTAATGGAGCAAATGTTCGTGATTGGTTACATGTATATGATCATTGTACAGCTATTGATTTGATTGTAAGAAAAGGCTGTGATGGTGAAGTATATAATGTGGGTGGACATAACGAAAGAACTAATCTTGAGGTTGTTAAGGTTATTCTTAAAGAATTAGGTAAGCCTGAATCCTTGATTACTTATGTTAAAGATAGAGCTGGTCATGATTTAAGATATGCAATGGATCCAACTAAATTAATGACTGAACTTGGATGGAAACCTAAATATACATTTGAAACTGGTATAGGACCAACTATTAAATGGAATCTTGAGCATCAAGATTGGATTAATCATATTCTTTCTGGTGAATATATGAGATTTATGGAAGAAAATTATAAAAAGAGATAGTATGAATTATATTTAATATTTATTTTAATGATTAATAAAATAATATTATTTAACAAATTGTTTTATTAAGAGAAAATAGAGGTACAAAATTATGTCTAAATATTTTGGTACAGATGGAATTCGTGGAGTTCCAAATAAAAAATTAACAGTAGAGCTTGTTACAAAATTAGGACAAGCTCTTTCGCAATTAAATAATAAGGATGTTGTAGTAGCGACGGATACAAGAATTTCAAAAGATATGCTTGCACAAGCTATTACAGCTGGAGCATTATCAAGAGGTATTAATGTTCATTTTATTGGTGTTATTCCGACTCCTGCATTAATTTATTATTCTTATATAAAAGGATATACAGGAATAATGATAACTGCAAGTCATAATCCATATACTGATAATGGAATAAAGGTTCTTAATAAAGGCTTTAAGTTGTCAGAGGATGAAGAATGTAAAATAGAAGAATATATTGATTGTCCAAAAGAATATGATGGTGAAATTGGTATATTATTTGATGAAGCAAATGCTAAATTAGATTATTTGGCATTTGTAAATAAATATGTTAAAAAATCTAATTTAAAAATAGCTCTTGATTGTGCTAATGGAGCTACCTATCAAACAGCTAAAGAGGTTTTTTCTAAAGTAACTGATAAACTTGTTATTGTTGCAGATAGTCCTAATGGTAAAAATATTAATAATAATTGTGGTTCAACACATTTAGAATTATTGAAAAATACTGTTTTAGAAAATCAATGTGATATTGGCTTTGCATTTGATGGTGATGGAGATCGAGTGCTTTGTGTGGATTCTAAAGGTAATATAATTGATGGTGATAAATTAATTTATTTGCTTGCAATGTATTTAAAATCAAAAAATAAGTTAAAAGATAATACCGTTGTATTATCTATTATGTCAAATTTAGGATTATTAAAAAAATTAAATGAATTAGGAATTAAAATAATTGAAACACCTGTTGGTGATAAACATATTATTAAAGCTTTAAAGGATAATAATTTATCAGTAGGTGGGGAAAATTCGGGTCATATTATTGTTCCTGATGTTCTACACACAGGAGATGGAGTGCTGAATGCATTGTTAGTTACTAATTTATTGTCTGAAACGAATACTAAAATTGAGTCATGGTTTGAAGATATACATATGTATGCTGATAAAATGGTTAATGTTATTGTATCAGATAGAAATAAAGTAATTAATAATGAAAAGTTACTTAAGAGAATTAATGAAATTAAAAATGAATTAAACAATGATTGTAAGATTATTGTTAGAGCTTCTGGAACTGAAGAGTTGATAAGAGTTTCTGTGATGGCAAAATCAAATGATTTAGTTGAAAAATATTCGACTGAATTAGTAAATTTAGTAAAGGAGATTTAGAAGTATGAATCATGCAATAATTCTTGCGGCAGGCAAGGGAACAAGAATGAAAACTGATATGCCAAAATGTGCATTTCCTTTATTAAAAAAGCCAATGGTTGAATATATTATTGAAGCATTAGAGAAAATTAATATTGATCAAATTATATGTGTTGTTGGTCATAAAAAAGAAGTTTTGATGGATATATTAGGCGATAGAGTTAAATACGCTTATCAATCAGAACAACTTGGTACTGGTCATGCGGTAAAATGCGCAAAGGATTTAATAATTGGAGATGGATATACTATTATTCTTCCAGGTGATACTCCTTTGATAGATGATGATATTTTAAATCAATTGATTTCAACGCATATAACCTCAAAAAATGATTTTACTATTGGTACAATTATTCTTGATAATCCTTTTGGATTTGGAAGAATAGTTAGAAATGAAAATGGTAATATCATAAAAATTACTGAGGAGAAGGATGCAAGTTCTATTGTTAAGCAAATTAAAGAAATTAATACAGGTCTATTTTGCATTGATAATAAGCTATTATTAGAGTCTTTAGAAAAGATTACAAATAATAATGCCAAAGGTGAATATTATTTAACTGATATTGTTGAAATTTTAGCACCTAAAGCTAAAATTGGATCTTTTACGATTCAAGATACATATAAATTAAATGGTATAAATGATTTATATACATTATCATGTGTAGAAAGAGACTTTAAAAATGCCATTTTAAAGAAACATATGTTAAATGGCGTAAATATTATTAATCCTGATACAGTAACAATTGGTTCTGATGTCGAAATCGGTTCTGGAACTATAATATATCCAGGAACAATGATAATGGGACATACTATCATTGGATATAATTGTGAGGTAGGTCCAAATTCAGAAGTGATGAATGGCATTATGCATGATAATTCTAAATTGGTACATTCTATGTGCTATGATTCAACTATAAGTGAAAATGCAACCGTAGGTCCATTTTCTCATTTGAGAATGAATACAATAGTTGGTGAAGATGATAGAATAGGAAATTTTGTTGAGATAAAAAATTCAACCTTGGGACCTAAAACTAATGTAGCTCATTTAACTTATATCGGAGATACTGATTGTGGTGGCGGGGTTAATTTTGGTTGTGGTACGGTTACCGTTAATTATGATGGTAAAAACAAATTTAGAACTACAATTGGCAATAATGTTTTTATTGGTTGCAATACAAATTTAATTGCTCCAGTAACAGTTGGATCAAATGCTATGATAGCTGCTGGTTCTACAATTACAGATAGTATTGATGATGATGATTTTGCAATCGCACGTGCGAAGCAAGTGACTAAAAAAGGCTATGCCAAAAATTACGATTTTAAGAAAAAATATCAAGTTAAGTAAAAATAATGGTGATTTATATGTTTGAGATACTAAATAAAACAAAAGTATTTTTAAAATCCTTCTTTGAAAGCACATATTTTTTAATATTGATAAGTGTATTGACAATTATTAATTATCAATTTGACATGGGAATGATTACTTATAATGTAACAGCTTTATTTTTAGTTTTAATGGTTATCTCAAAATCAAATTTTGTTTCATTACCAAGTATTTTTATTCTTGCTTTGGGTGGTGGATTAACGGGATTACCAAATTTTAAAAGTTTTTGGTTTATTTTATTTTGTATTTTAGCAGTATTGTTATTATGTGTATTAGTTATTGCTATAATAAAAAACAAAGATAAAATAAAACCTAATCTTATTCATAATTCTTTTTTTGTTACAACTATAATATTAATAATTACGATGTTTTTAAGTTTAATCACATCTGTGGATCGCTTAAAAACATTAGGAGCGATTGGTGGTTTTTCATTAAATATAATAGTAATGATGTTTGTTTTATTGACTACGGATAAAACAAATGATAATAGAAAAAAACTTGGAAATAGTTTTATGTGTGTTACCTTAGTAATATTTGTTATGGTAATGTTTAAATTAAATGAATGGTTAAAAATACTACCTTTTAAACAAATATTGATTGAAAAACGATTACAACTAAAATGGGCAAATACTAATCATTATGTAGTGATTTCTAATTTGGGGGTTGTCATTAGTCTTGTTTTATTACAGGAATATATTAAAAATAAAAAATATATGAACATAGTTTTATCTACTATTACAATTGTTTTAGGAATATCTATTGATGTTTTAGTTTTTTCAAGAGGTTCAATAATTGGATTGGGATGTTCTTTAATTGTTGGTGCTATAATTGATTTATGTAAGAATTATCATAATAAGAAAAAAATTATTGTATATTGTTCATTGGCAATTAGTCTTGTAGGAATCGTACTTATTTTATATTTCAAAGGTGTATTTGATGATTTCTTTAATCGTTATGATGGAAATCAATTAACAGGTCGTGGTGAAATATGGATGGTTGGTTGGAAAAAGTTTAAGGAAAATTGGTTTTTAGGGACTGGTTATGGAACTCAGAAAATTTTTATTATGAGTGAAGCTTGTTCCACTGTTTATAATTATCATAATTGCTTTTTGCAAATTTCAACTTGTGGAATCATAGGTATTATTGCATTTATATTATATTTGGCAAATATATGCTTCAATATTTATAAAATTAATAGTAAATACAATATAGTTATGATTATGTTATTTGTTATGTTTATGGTGACCGGAAGCGTTGATACATTATTCTTTTCCAATAAGATAATGCCTTTATTTTCAATATGTTTATGTTATGTTGATTTAAAGCCGAAAGAAATATCTTTAGAAAACCAGTGGAAAGAAAAATCAAACATTAATGATTAAGATTAATTTATTATATAGAAGGTGATTTTATGGAAAGTAGTAATAATGTCTCAAAAAATATAGGGATAAAATTTGCTAGACCAGTTAGAGAAGATAACGAAATTAAATGTAAAATTGGGTATAATTATATTAGAACAACTATGGATGAAATGCCAAATGCAAATTATATCAATATGGAAGAGCCAAATAAATCAGATTATGCTTATGAAACTGTAAAGTTGTTGCTTTTGAGAAAAGTATCTCAAAAAAAATATTATAATAATAATGGAAAAATATTTGAATTAATTAATGACATTGATGACTTGATGGATGATATTTATGAAAAAGAAGAATCTTATGCGGATGAGCAGCAATTATCAAACAGTGATGATGATCAATTTTATCAACGAGGTGAAAAAATTATTAATTTGATTAATGAAATAATTAAAGGTGATTTGTATGAATAATAGAGATCAAAATAATTTAAAAAATATATCTGATGAAAAAAATGAATGGTTCGAGCATCATAAAAAGGAAAGAAGAAGATGTGTTGGATTTTCATATAATGATAATAAATATTATTATGCATATAGTGGGGCAAAAAAATATGAAGAAATTAGTGATATAATTGAAGATATATTAGGTGAAAAATATTCTATAGAATGTGATATTAATGATTCATTTACACTTTTACCAATTATAGATGATTATAATAAAGATAAAAATAAAAATTATTATCATTTTGTTGAGGATGAATTTTATAATCATGATATGAATTGGCTTTATGCGTTTCAGATTGGAAAAAGGAGAAAATATTTAGAAAGTTCTAATGTAAGAAACTGGTCTTGTGTAGAAAGAAAAATAATAGGGAAATTGCAAGAAAATAAAATTTTTTCTTATTGTATATATATTGATATGCCACCATGTTATTTTTGTATTCCCGTTGTTGATGAAGCTGTTTATTTAAAAAGAAATGAAAATGATTTTGTTCATTATAAGCAATGTTTTGTATGTGGCCCGTTTATTTCTATGTATTGGATATTAACACAGAGAGTAATTGAATAATATTTTGTACTATATTAATAATAATTACATTGATTTGGAATATTAAATGAATTTACTATTTACAAAAGTGAGGTAGATGGTTAGATAGATGTCCAGTTTATAATTGGTATGTAAATAATTTATATGTGTTGCTAGAAGCGATACAATCATTAATCTAATAAAATGACAAAGTTCAAATAATTTAATTATTTGTATTAAATTTTACAAGTGGTTGAAAATATAATGTTTATAGCGATAATGAAGATGTACCTTATAAGTTAAATCTTTATTAAATATTGACTAGGTTAGGCTTTGTATATTTAATAGTTCAAAACGCATATGCAAAATAGATGCATATGAAAGATTAGTATTACAAAAAACGCTAAACATTGACACTTTATAGTATTTAAGGTATAATTTAGACATGTTTTAGCATAAGAAAGAGGTAGTATTTATGGCTGAACAAAATAATAATATTGAAGATGAGGGAGTTACTCTAGGACAAATTTTTAGAGCGATGTTTCATAATAAAATAAGACTATTAATAGTAGGAATTACTACTTTAATTGTTGTATTTATATTTATTACATTAGGATATAATAAAAATAGTAAAACATATGTTGCAAAATTTAAATATTCGGATGTAAATATTGCAAATGGACATTATTCAGATGGATCACCATTTAATACTTTAGATTTGGTTAATTTATTAGAAGATGTAAAAAAATCTAATGAAGCTAAGTATTCTGATGTTGATGTTGATAAGATCGCTGCGCATAATGCTATGACTATTACAGAAGAAATTACAGTCAATAAAGCAGATGATGAAAAAGAAGAAACTGAGTATATTACATCACATTATACTTTAAATTTTATTTCTAAGTATTTTCCAGATTATAATACGGCAAAATCATTTATTACTGATTTAATTAATTATCCAATTGTAAAAAGTAATTCAATGGTTTCCGAAATTGTATTTGATGAAAATTTAACTTCATTTGATTCATCTAATATTTATTCAACTCAAATTAATTATTTGACTAATCAAAAAAATATGATTTTAGCAGGATACGAATCATTAATATCAACTTACGGTGATTTAGTAATTGATGGTAAGAAAATGTCAAGTAGAGTTAGTGAAATCAATTTATATTTTGATAATAATCAGTTAGCAATGCTAAGTACTGAAGTTCAAAAAAATGGTTATATTAAAGATCTTGATGGATATAGAAACACGCTTGAAGCTCAAAAATATAACTTAACACTTGAGTTAAAATCTAATCAAGCAAAGCTTGACCAGCTTATTGATGACAGAAATTCACTTATTGAAAAAGCTACCACAACATCTTCTTTACAAACACTAGATTTATCAACATATAATAATGCTATTATTACTTTGACACAAAGAAATGTTGATATTAATCAAGAAATTGAAGTTATTGATAGATATTTAAATTCATCTGAAACATATACACCTGAATTGAAAGCTAATTTTGAAGCTAGATTAACAACTTTTAGAACTAAATTAGCTGAATTAACTACAGATTATAAGAATTGCTATCTTAAAGCTATTGAAAATTATAATGTATATTATAATGATGCATCTAAGGTTGTAAGTACTGGTGGTTTAAGCATTACTGTTTCATTTGCACTATCAGTTTTAGCAGGTCTTGTAGTTGCTTGTATTGTTAATTTATGTGTTGATCATAAGATGTTATCTAAAGAGTATCTACAAAACAAAAAGAAAAACATTGTAAATGAAAACAAATAATTTTTAATAAGGGACTTTAAGTCCCTTTAATGTATTTAAAAAAAGAAAAGATTCAAGGGAGAAAATAAGCAATGGATGGTAGTCGTATGAAAAAATTAATAAAAGAAGGTTCAAAAGAAGTAAAAGATACTATTTTGCCGATTATAGTTATTATAATGGATGAAGTTCTTAGATTATTAGTTGTTTTTGCAACTCCTGATTTCTTTGACAATGGCATTGCAATGGTTATTTTCTTCATTCAATTTATTTTATCAATTGTATTTTATTGTTTTTATTATGGATATTTTTTCGAAGAAAAGAAAAAACCCTTTTTAAGAACTAAAAAATATACACAAATAACAGGTGTTACAGGAGTATTGTATTTAATAAGTTCAGTTTTATTATCATACTTTATGACTAGTTATATTGCAGTATTTGCAATTTTTATCTTTGCACATATTATTTTTGCTTTTGTTTATATTTGTAAAGATGATATTAGTGAAAAATATAAAATCAAGAAATAAGGAGAAAAATTATGGCAAGTAAACGAATTGGAAATTTTAATTTTATTGAAACATCAATTAAAGATGTTGTGATTATTGAACCTAAAAAATATGGCGATAATCGTGGATATTTTATGGAAACATATAAGGAATCAGATTTTAAGGCAGCTGGTCTTGATTATAATTTTGTTCAAGATAATCAGTCAAAATCAAAAGCTGGTGTTTTAAGAGGACTTCATTTTCAAAAGATTTATCCTCAAGCAAAGCTTGTAAGATGTATTGAAGGAGAAGTTTTTGATGTATGTGTTGATCTTAGAAAAGGTTCTCCTACATATGGAAAATGGGAAGGTGTAATTTTATCAGCTGAAAAAGGAAATCAGTTTATGATTCCTAGAGGCTTTGCCCATGGTTTTGTTGTATTATCAGAAACTGCAACCTTCTGTTATAAATGTGATGAATTGTATCATCCAGAGGACGAAGGTGGAATTATGTGGAATGATCCAGAAGTTGGAGTTGAATGGCCATATAAGGGAGAACCACTATTATCTGAAAAGGATAAAAAACATCCGTCTTTAAAGGAAGCTAAAATTGAATTTTAATTTGAGGAACCAATTAGGTTCCTTTTCAGCAATTTTATAATTCATTAGTTCAAAATAATTGAATTATAAAATAAGAATATAACAATTATTTTTAAATGATTTTCACAACTTTCTTCAAACTATGACATTTTATCTTCAAGAATTACATTATATATGTTAAAATTGTAGTTGGATGTACTAGTTATTTTTATTTGCACGAGAGGGGATTAAACAGCTATGAAGAAAAAGAAAATATCAACATTTTTATTAGTAATTATTATTTCCACATTAGTTGTAATTGTTATTTCAATATTTTTGTTTACTTGTTTAAAAAAGGAAACAACATTTTATCAATTGTTGTTTGAAGCTGATAAAGCCTTAATAACTACAATTATTATAGGAGGTATAGCTAAGGTTATATCTAACGATATAATTAAAGTAAAAAAGAATGATGAAAAATTACGTAAAATTGGTATTTATTCTATTGGGGAAGGTAAATTAGACTATATTCAGACAAAGATTATGTTTGGTGGACGTGGCTATGAATATCCAAAAGAATTAAAATTTTGTTTTATTTCGGGGTGCGTTTTCCTTAGGGATTTTTCAGATTATATCCTAAATGCAATGAAAAATGGGTGCAATATAAAAATATTGCTAGCTGATGAAAAGAAATCGTTAGATTTTTTAGAACGAACTGAGGTTATTTGCCCACAATTTGATGATAAAGGTAATCCATATCATTACGATGAACAAATTGTTTTTACTAAGAGTGTGATTGATGAAATTAGAGCAAAAGCCCAAAAAGAAGGGTATTCTGGTTCTATAGAAATTAGACAGTATATTGATGAATATAGATATGCATTTAGATTAGGTGTATATGGGGAAAAAGAAAAATGTGTAATGAGATTATGGGCAAACTTTCAACCATTGTGTAAAGATGCTATTAATTTATCATTAGGAGTTCATGGAATATTTGATATGAATTATATATCTGAAAATGAAAAAAATTCAGATAGTTCTAGTATTGTTAAATGTATTGATAAGTCATTCGATGTTTTGTGGGATAAATATCAGGATAGTAGATATTAAATATCTATTTTAATATAGGAAATTTGTGGTTAAATATTATGGTTTTATTTAAAATATTAAAAGATTTATTGCAATTTTTACAATAATATCTTTTAATTCTAAATTTATAACGACCTTAACGGGATTACTAATTCAGAACGTTCATTTCATTAATTTATATAAATATAGTAATCATTTTCCATTACTTGATTTAAATTACATATTATGCTACAATTAGACAGCATCTACTAAGTTATGCCTTTATTATAAATATATATTATATAAAGGCTTATTTTTATGTATTGAGATTTTAAAGGTAGTTACCAAGAGGAATTAATTATGTCAAGAAAGTTGCGTATTTTATTTCCATATGTTGAAGCAGGCACAGGTCATATCATGCCAATGAAGGCTTTTGTTTTTGAATTTAGAAAAAAATATGGAAATGAATTTGATATTATTGAAACAGATTTCTTCAAAGAAAAAAATGATAAAGAATTAATGTCTTATGAAGAATGGTTTTGTAATAAAGTTAGAAAATTTGCTGCCAATCCCATAAAAGGCAGAATTTCAACTATAATAGATAGACTTTTACCAATTAAATTAGTAAGCTGGTATATGATGAAATTTAGCCATAAAAATGTTTATTATAAAGCTATAGAACAAATGGAATCATATCATGCAGACATTGTTTTTTCTACTCATTGGGCTACAAACTATTACGCAAGGAAATGTCATAATAAACCATATAGTATTATTTATTGTCCCGATTGTGACTTTTGTCATGCTTTTTCTTATGATAGTGATTTAGCTATTATTGGAAATAAGCAAGGATATGATAAGGCATTAAAGAAAAAATATCGATTTAATAAAGATAATTTAAAGCTATCGACCTTTTTAATCCGAAATGAGGTATTTTCAATTTCCTTAGATAAATATCTAAATAGACAAAGCTTAGGACTGCCTAAGGATAATTTTACAATCTGCTTTATGGAAGGCGGCTATGGTATTGGTAAAATGGAAGCTTTATGCAATATTTTAGTCAAAGAAGAAAGAAAGCTAACTATAATAGCTGCTTGTGGAAAAAACGAAGAACTATATAATAAATTTTGTAATTTAAAGGTAAATGAAAATATTACCTTCATTCCTCTTCCAATGACCGAAAAGGTCTTAAATTATATTGCATCCTGCGATTTATTTATTGGTAAGGGTGGCAATTCCATTGCCGAACCTACTTTTTTTGGACATGCTTCTATCATAAGCACATTATCTACAGGTATTGAAAAAACAATTGCTAGGTATTATGAAAAAGTAGTTGGAAGCGCAATTATATGTACTAATGTTAAAAAAATTATAAAATATATCCATATGTTTAGTGAAAATCCAGAATTATTAAAAAAATATGAAATGAATGCTTTAAAAGATCATAAGCGCTATGGGGCAGAACCATGCGTTAATCTTGTATATGAAGAAATAAAAAAATGGGAGGCACATCAAAATGCTTGATTTATCAATAACAAATTATTTAAATATTGTTAATTATGTTTTCTTAGGAATATTTACTTTTCTATCACTTTTAGTCCTACATTTTGTTATTGTAAGCATTGTTGGCTTATTTTGTAATAAAAAATATCCAACAAGTGCTAAAAAAGGAAGATACGGATGTATTATTCCTGCTAGAAATGAAGAAAACACAGTTGCTGATTTGATTAAAAGCATTAGAAAATCAGATTATCCTCAGGATAAACTAGACATTTTCGTTGTTGCCCACAACTGTACAGATAAAACAGCCGAAGTAGCACGTGCTGCTGGTGCGATTGTATATGAGTATAATAATCCAAATGAATGTACAATGGGATTTGCTTTTAAAGCCTTATTTAAGTTTATTGAAAAAAATTATAATACACAATCTTATGATGGATTTTTCTTGTTTAATGCCGATAATATTGTAGCTGAAAATTATTTTACGAAAATGAATGATGCTTTTAATTTCTACGATGGAAAATATATTATTACATCATTTAGAAATTCTCGTAATTTTAATTCAAATGTTATGGCTGGCTTATATGGTGTATATTTTGCAATCGGCTCTCGTTTTGAATCACTAGGAAGAACAGTTTTAGGTATTTCTACACGTGTTCAAGGAACCGGCTACGTTGTAAATAGTAAGCTTGTAGCTGATGGTTGGAAATATACAACTTTAACCGAAGACTGGGAATTATCTGCTGATCAGGTACTCGCAGGCAATAAGATTAAATTTTGTAATGAAGCTGTATTTTATGATGAACAACCAACTAAATTTAAAATTATGTGGCGTCAAAGAGTTAGATGGAGTAGAGGACATTTACTTGTTTTCTTCACACGTGTTAAGGATTTATTTAAAAGCTTATTCAAACATAATAAAAAGAATGGTTTTTCACTATATGATACAATGATTAATTGTTCTCCTTATACAATTGCGGTAATGTTTGCTTGGTTTGCTAAAATAATATGCTTATTATGTGCTCCTCTAGCTGATTTATCAATGCCTATTTGGGAAGTATATAAACAAGTATTTATTGGAAATAACGTGACTGGTAATATATTTGCTTTTGACTTAAATAGTTTTTCTTTTATAAATAATGGTTATTTATTTCATGCAATAAGAACGCTTATATTTAGTTATACTTCAACGGTTATTATGGCAATAATTCTATTTATTGCCGAACATAAGCGCATTGGTAAGATGAACTTTTTCCTTAAGGTAGCAATCTGTTTATTATGGCCATTATTCGTCTTTATTCAATTTCCAATTGATTTACAAGCTTTATTTGCTAAGAATTTAGGTTGGAAACCAATTCCACATGGCGATAAAAAAAGTATGCAAGCTTAAGATGTTATTTAAAAATTAATAATGTATTTATAAAAATAATAACTAATTAATTGGAGTGTAAAGCTCCAATTTTTTTAGGTTCTTTCCAAAGTGAGGTAGATAGGTAGATAGATGTCTACCTAAGAC
>ULPF01040022.1_pt1 | contig 35777 bp, 28 predicted proteins | sample 1953271 | NCBI WGS metagenome assembly ULPF01 (sample SAMEA4835622, study PRJEB28245) | human gut metagenome | biome: gut microbiome; material: fecal sample | place: Denmark | collected 2008
TCATTAGCATCTACACCATACAACACTTTGGAAGACCCGTCAAATGTTATTGATTTCAAACTTTCTTTCAGCGAGATATCAAACAGCAGATTTCCATCCCAATCAAATATATGAAGATGAGGGGCATCACCACCTTTTATCCAATCCATAAGAGACACGCCGCCAACATATAATGACATAAAGTATTCAGATGATTGCGCTGAAGACATATAGTAAAGACGATGATTCTCGTCACTTGCATTTAGCATATCTCTCCACTTTTTGTATTCATCAGAAATCGCACACGTTATCTTATCCCCATTTTCTAAATCTATAAAATTCACCTGCGGAGACGAACACATCGCCATAGCCAATTTGCTATTCTTCTGATTTAATGCACAAGCTGATGATAATCTATCAAAATACTGTTCTCCTGAGACATTCGGATAGAGAGACAGTTTTTTAATTCTATGACCACTTTCATCCAAAATCTCCAGAGAATAATCATCGGCCTCCGGAATGATTACGGCATGTGACTTTCGCATAGGAAACGCGTATAAAGGCCTGCTTGGCAGCTTTAATAATTCAGATAGGACTGTATTATGAGTTTCAATAGACTTCAGATAGTCAAAACTATACGAAGAACCCAAGCTCAAATCAAATACATAAAGAAGATTACTCTCATTTATATGTTCCTTAAACTGAGGAATTAACAGTTCATTCGGCCCTCGCCCTTTTGCTATATACGCCCCCAGAGGGGATCCAGCATTAAGAGAATAGGCATAAACCATAAAAGGAGACCCCTTCACTGTTCCACGCAACAGCAAAACTGAATCCGAAACGAATATACCGCATATCCCATTTGGCTTATCTCCATTCAGTTCAACGGAAATCCCGCTCATAGTACACGTTTTCTCAGCATTAGCTATATGTACTGGCGCATCGAAAATATTTTCATCGCTACTGCCACAACATACAAGGACGGCCGAAAAAACCGTCAGCCACACAAGAGTAAGACACTTCTTCAACATATAAATACGTTTTTAACCTTCAACACAACCTAGACAAACTTCATAATCAGAAGTATAGGGTTAGACTGCTCCGTAACAGCCGGATATATTTTTTTAGCATCTTCAACATTGACAAACTCGCAAACCAAATATTTTTCAGACATATAACAAGGAACAGCGAGAGTCCTTTTACCATTCACATCCACATCAAAGCCGGCATGACTGCCTGGGCCAGGATGTTTTAAAAGATTACGGCCAATCAAATTACATCCTTCAATACTCCACATATCAAAATACCACATATCCGAGAGCCTATAATTCAGATACATGTATTTCGAATTAAACACCCTAGATATGCTGCTTATACATTCCCGAGAAACAGATTTCAGTTTGTCCAATGACGAATATGCGTCAATCGGCACAGTATAGTTTCCGCTCGATAAAACCAGCCATGGAGATTCTTCATGAGAAGTGACCCTGTATATAGTATCCGAGAATGGCATTTTAAAATAGCTGTAATCATCATTTCTCCATAAACTATTCAGATACACCATAGCTGTATTTACATCTCGATCCCGAAGTTCACTATTCCGAACCTGTCCAGTAAGTTCATCATAAATCTTAAGCCTAGTCTTTTCATTTCCAACAGGACTCAACGACACAGCCAGTTTTCCATCAGGCAGAACTGATATAGATGCCGCATTATCAAATTGGATATTACCGGCGAAACTACCATCAGAATGATACTTCAATATCCGTTTCGGATTCATATCACAAACATAAACACTCCCGTCTTTACCATAAGCTGCACCAGAAATCCTCAGATACTCGCCAGGACCTTTACCTTTATGACCTATCACGCTACGTATCGTCCCAGACATCATATCCACTGAGAGAAGCACATCACCTCCTTTTATAAGAAGCATTCCATCGTGCTCATCTACAGGAAAAACTCGTTCCAGCACCAGGGAATCAGAATTACCAACTTCGATTACACTGATTACCTCGGCGACGTCATTCAACATAAATGAAGGTGCGTTGTCCTTTAAATGATCACCCAAGTTAATTTCATTATTCACCTTCACGACACCTCCTCCACATCCGGAAAGAATGATGCCGACTACCAAAAATAAAAATATTTTTTTCATACTACCGGATTTAAATGTTTTACGACAAAGTTATAAAACAGCAACTAACAATACAATATCGATGATGATTTTCCTTACTTACAGGTATTTTCACAACTGATTAATTATCAACGCTTACAAGAAGCACGCTTCTTACAAAACGCCTCTAAAGACCGTAGAAGGCCGTTTTTCCTAATAGTCTGCAAGTAAGATAATCAATAGACAAACAAAGATTTTTGGGACAATCTGCAATTCTCATTACCTTTGTAACAGCCTAACTAATCAAAACAAAAAGTAATGAAGACACAACAAATAGCCATAATATTATCCATATTCGCAATAATCCTCACCAGTTGTTCCAACCAAAGCAGATTACTGGCGAATATCGATTCTTATATACAAACATATCCGGACAGCGCATACACAGAACTCAAGAAATATAAAGAGTCAGATTTCACGAGCAGAAAAAATAGGGCGAAGTATTGTACATTATATGCTACAGCCTTAGATAAAAACTATAACGACACAAGTAAATTTCTAGACACCCTTATATCATATAAGAATTACTATGCCCATCATGGATCAAAAAGGGATAGAATGCTATACAATTTCTATCTTGGAGACCAGATGAGCGATTCCGGAATGCCAGAGTCGGCAATAACATATTTCTCCGAGGCTTTAAAATATGCTATAACCATACAAGATTGGTTCTACTGCGGAATTATAAGTCAATGGATATCTATACTTTACGCTAAGCAATACAATTATAACCAACAATTAGAATACGCAGAGAAAGCTTGCTACTACTTAAAGAAAACAGACAAATTAGGACACCTTGGAGATAGCCGCATCAAATTAGCCATAGCGTACATGTGCAAAGGCCGCACTAAAGAATCATTAGATTTAATCAGACGTACATACCAAGACGCAAAAGAACTCAAAGACACCCTGTTGATTTATTCAGCACTCAATCAGATGGCAACATGCTATCTTCATTTAGTTCCTCCTCAGCCAGACAGCACAATCTATGCTGTCAGACAAACATACAGCCTCAAGATCAAACGAAACATAGATTTATGTTGCTCAGCCGCTGAAGCGTTCAGCCTGCTTGGAAATAACGTAAAAGCGCACGCATATATAGACTCAGCATACGCCGCCATCAATACCAAGCACGATCGAATGATAGCCTTAGAGGCAGACTATACCATTCTGGATAGAGAACATAATGTATCTAAAGCCTATCCTGTACTTAAACACATACATGAGATATCAGATTCAATAACCACCAAAGCTCTACTGCAATCTGTCACTGTAGCGCATGACAAATATTTGCAGGAAAAAAAAGAACTCGCCGACTATAAAATAAAGACGAACAGAGTCATCTATTCTCTTCTGCTTGTCCTCGCAGCCACACTTATTCTCTTGTCCATTAAAATATTACGAAGCGAGAAAAAAGCGCATTCCAAGACGAAAGAAGTCTTGGTCAACACTGAACAGGAACTATCCGAGACAGAGTCCAAGCTAGACAATTCAGAAAAGCACCTCACGCAAATGACCGCACAGGCCCAAGACTATAAGAACACACTAAGGGACTTGATAAAATACGATGAGAGCTCCGTCCTGATATCAATGATAGGTGAAATATTGCAACGCTATTACTCTCCGGAAAACAAAAAGATTTCTCTCGAAGACAGCATAGGCGACATAATAGAAACCCACATCTGCGCCAAAGACTTCAGAGATTGCATATTAAAATATACGGATAAAAAATTCACAGGAGTCCTCAACAAATTCAAAACAGTAGTCCCGGATTATAAGGAAGAAGACCTCTTATTATTTGCTCTATATGCTATAAATATGGAGTATAAAGTCATAAGCACCATTTCCAAAATTTCGTGCCAAACCCTTTATACAAGGTATAATAGACTACGAAAACTAATCATGAAATCCGACTCCCCGGACAAAGACTATCTTCTGGAACTACTCGAGACCCGGCCTTCATGCGCCACAAAAAAGCAGACTAAATCCCCCCGGTAAGCCGGAAATGCCAAAGCACGATTCCGGCTGTCACTGAAATATTCAGGGAATGTTTCGTGCCGAACTGAGGAATCTCCAGGACACCGTCGGACGCATCCACCACTTCCTGCTGGACGCCATCCACCTCATTTCCCAGAACCAGGGCATACTTTTTACCCGGTTCAGGCACGAACTTGTCCAACTTTATCGAATTTACCGTCTGCTCCACACTCAGCACGACATAACCGTCCTCCTTCAGCTTCCGGACAGCATCCATCGTCTCCTTCTCATACACCCAATCCACACTGAACTCAGCCCCCAGCGCGGACTTGTGAATCTCCGGAGACGGCGGGACAGCGCAGATTCCGCACAGCCATACCTTGTCCACCTTAAAAGAATCCGCACTTCTGAACACGGACCCCACATTATGCGCGCTCCTGATATTGTCCAAGACCACGCAAACCCCCGATTCCGGAAGATCCTTATACTGCTCCGGGCTGACGCGCCCGAGCTCGATGTTCAGCAACTTTCTATCTTTCATACCACCTGTTGTTTATGTCAATGCCTTCGTAACCCAATTCCTCACAAATAATTGCAAAGATATCCCAAAACAAGGAAAAATCTTACAATTATTTATTTAAAATCGATTAAAAGTGTTATATTTGTACGAATGCCCGCAAAGAGCATGAAAGGATTAACATGTTAAACCAGACTCTAAACAACTTTTTATGAAACAAGATCTTCAAATTTTTGATCTTATCAAAAAGGAAAAGGAAAGACAATCTCAGGGACTTGAACTCATAGCTTCTGAAAACTATGTCAGCAACCAGGTCATGGAGGCTATGGGATCCATCTGCACAAACAAATACGCTGAGGGATATCCTGGAAAACGCTATTATGGCGGATGTGAAGTAGTAGACCAGATCGAGCAGATAGCTATCGATCGCCTCTGCGAAATATATGGTGCAGAATACGCAAACGTACAGCCTCATTCAGGCGCACAGGCTAACCTCGCCGTAGAAATCGCTATTCTTAACCCGGGTGACACCTTCATGGGTCTGGACCTCTCACAGGGAGGGCACCTCACACACGGCTCACCGGTAAACGCATCAGGCATCCTCTATCATGCTGTCGCTTACGGACTCGATCCGGAAACAGGAAGAGTAGATTACGACAAGATGGAGGCTACAGCTAAAGAGTGCAAGCCGAAACTCATCATCGGAGGAGCATCTGCATACTCAAGAGAGTGGGATTACGCCCGCATGAGAAAAATCGCAGACGAAGTAGGAGCTATTCTCTGGATCGACATGGCTCACACAGCAGGTCTCATCGCAGCAGGCCTTCTGGAGAACCCTGTCAAATATGCTCACATCGTGACATCTACCACACATAAGACACTCCGTGGACCAAGAGGAGGTATCATCCTCATGGGTAAAGACTTCGACGATCCTCAGGGCAGAAAGACACCTAAGGGAGAGATCAAGAAGATGTCTCAGATCCTGAACGCAAGCGTATTCCCTGGAATCCAGGGCGGTCCTCTCGAGCATGTTATCGCAGCTAAGGCAGTAGCATTCTACGAGGCACTCCAGCCTGAGTATAAAGAATACCAGAAACAGGTCGTAGCGAACGCTAAGGCTATGTGCAACAAGTTCATCAGCAAGGGATACAAAGTCGTATCCGGCGGCACAGACAACCACTTGATGCTCATCGACCTCCGTACAAGATTCCCTGAGGTTACAGGTAAAGTAGCCGAGAACGAGCTCGTAAAGGCTGACATCACTGTAAACAAGAACATGGTTCCTTTCGATTCACGTTCACCATTCCAGACTTCAGGAATCCGCGTAGGTACACCTGCCGTAACATCCAGAGGTTTTGTAGACAAAGATATGGATGATATCGTAGAACTCATCGACACCGTTCTTTCATCAGCTGCTGAGCACATCGACGCCATCACAGCCAAAGGAGAGCGCACCGAGGAGCAGAAAGCATCTCTCGCAGCTCACCAGGAAGTACTCGACGACGTAAAGAGAAGAGTACACATGATGACAAGCGGACGTCCTCTGAACAGATACTAATCTTAGTTCCAAATATTGAGAAAAGCCCTCGGAGATTTCCGAGGGCTTTTTCTTTGTCACTCAGCAACTTTCGCTGTTACCTGACTGGTCTAAGAACAAATCTGAAATCATATTCAGCCGGGTGGACCCGATAATCTTCCATCGGAAGCGCACCCCATGAATTGATACCGCCTACACCGGCCTCCTTCATATCGAAATTAACGTAAGTCGTTCCGAGCGTACGGTTATCATTATGTGCAAGAGGCAGAAGCTCAAGCGAATGTGTACCGTTGCCGAACTGCCCGTTCGTAGGATTAGGACGAGGCATAGGATCTGTCAATGCCGAATCCATATCCTTCTGACTGAACGGCAGTGCCGACCCGCTGAATCTGATATCAGATGTAACCTCCAGGCCCATACCTGAGCCGTCAGTCACACGAAGCCAGCGAAGTCCCGTCTTGGTACCGGACTCCTGAGTCCTGACATAGCCATACCAATACTGGTCCTCAACTCTCTGTGTATAATGACCGAGAAGCGCGGACGAATTTCTGTCACAGTAGTTATCCCAAGGACCGAGGCCATAGAAATCCATTGTGGAGAAATCTCCAGGCATAGCGAACTTCATTCCGTAACGGAAGAGATCCGGTGCCTTGCTGAGTTCACCCGTATCGATCATCTTTTCAGAAACCGAAAGCGAGCCGTCAGAGAAAATGTCATAAGTCATGCTGACCTGGCATACAGGAATCTCATACAATGTAGTAACCACGTATCTGTCCGCCTTTTTCTCCACATTAAACGAAAGAAGTTCAAATACAGGATAACGCCACACTTCTGACTTGACATGCAGCTTGGCACCGAGATCATTCTCCACCGGAGCTCTGCCGAAAGAAGGCATCAATGCCTCTTTAAGAAGCTCAGTACCATCGATCTTGTAGCTGGTCAATGCTCCTGTAACCTTATCGAATACAGCCGCCCAATCAGCAACACGTACACCTTCGGACAAACCGGCATAAGTAAACTTCCCGGAAAACTCGACATTGACCCCGTCATTGATCTCAGGTAAAATTCCTTTCGCGACAGCTGCGGAGCCGGCGGTATAGGCGCAAGCCGGGGCCTCGTACAGGCGGATCTGGTCATAGGCGACCTCAAAACCGGCAGGGAGGATGCCGTCGCGGGATTTGAGCTGCCAACTTGCATCGATGCTGATATCGGTGTCCATGTGGAATGTCGCGCATCCGGAATCCGAATTCATGGCTCCGGCAACAGCGTGGAGGACGTCTTTCATGGTGATGCCAAGGCCTACATATCCGGTCTCACCCGGAGCCAGGTTAACGTTCTCGCAAACGCCGGAAAGCACTTTCTCGCCACCTGCCTCGACTGACCAGACCATTCTGTAGCCGGAGAGAGGGAGGAAGAAATTCTCGTTGTAGACTTTCAGTTTCAGTTCCGTATTATCCTCAGATACAGATGATTTCAGACGGAATGTACTGTCGGCGGAAGTATGGATAGACCTGTACTGGTATCTCACTTCATAAGCCTGAGGATGAAACTGCCTGTCGGCTGACACGATTCCGTTACAGTTAAATGAACCGTCGGAAGGGTCGTAATCATTAAAGTCTCCTCCGAAAGCGAACACCTCGGAATCGCCTACTTTTCTATAAAGAGCCTGGTCCGCGAAATCCCAGATGAAACCGCCCTGGAACTCAGGATATTTACGCACAAGGTCCCAGTATTCTTTCAAGTTTCCACAGGAGTTGCCCATCGCGTGGGAGTACTCGCAGAGGATAAGCGGCTTGGTAGGAGTACCTTTTAGATACTTCTCGCATCTTTCAGGGGAAGTATACATAGGGCACCAGATATCGGTATGACGTTTCCGGTTAGCCCGCTCGTACTGGACAGGACGACTGCTGTCATAAGACTTGATCCAGTCATATACTTTCTCGAAATTGGAACCGTCTCCAGCCTCATTTCCCATACTCCAGACGATGATGGAAGGATGGTTATAGTCACGGTAAACCATACGCTGGTTACGCACGAGGTGCATATCGAAGAAGTCCTCACGCGCCGCCAAAGTTTCTTCACCGTAACCCATTCCGTGTGATTCCACGTTCGCCTCATCGACCACATAGATGCCGAATTTGTCGCAGAGGGTGTACCAGAGAGGATCATTAGGATAGTGAGACGTTCTTACAGCATTGATATTCAACTCTTTCATAATCTTGATATCCCTGAGCATCTCCTCCTCAGTGACGACATATCCTCCGTGGGTGCTCAGCTCATGACGGTCCACGCCTTTAATGAGAATCGGCTGGCCATTCACGAGAAGCTGGTTATTCCTGATAGCCACAGTCCTATAGCCGAACTGAAGAGATGTACTCTCCACCAATCCTTTACGACCTGAGGCGCTGACTTTCAAAGTATAAAGCGACGGTGTCTCGGCTGACCAAAGTTCCGGAGAAGCCACGCCGAATTCCGCGCGGAAAACGCGATTCCCGTACGCATCTTTCCCGAGGTTGCGGCCCAACGCCTCTGTCGCCGAATAGACCTTCCTGCCTGCCGGGTCTGTAATTTCATAAGAGAGGCTGGTAATTCCCGGAGTAAGGGTAAGGGTCAATGCCGTTTTACCGTCCATTTCTCCGCGGACATTCACATCCTCGATACGGTCTTTTTCTCTCGTGAAAAGATACATTCCGCGTGCGATTCCTGAGAATCTCCAGAAATCCTGGTCCTCAAGATATGTTCCGTCACACCAGCGGTAAATCTCCATCGCGATAAAGTTATGCCCCTTCTGAACATAACGGGTAATATCGAAGCAAGCCTCCAGTTTACTGTCCTCGCTATATCCGACGAACTTTCCGTTCACCCAGAGACGGACATTGGAAGTGGCGGAACCCACACAAAGACGGATCTGCTTTCCGTCCCAGTCCTCAGGCAGGTCGAAAGTACGTCTATACTGCCCCACGTAGTTATCCTTTTCAGAAACGAACGGAGGATTATTCTCGAAATGTCCCCGCCAAGCATAGCCGACATCCAGATAAACAGGGTCCACATAACCGTTCAGCTCCCACATTCCCGGAACCGGCATAGTCCCCCACGCAGAGTCATCGAAACTCTCAGCCGTAAATGCGTCCTCCGCCACCGACGGGCTATCGCAAAGGTTAAACTTCCATACCCCGTTCAGGGTCAATGTCTTCTGCTGGTCGGTAACGAACGTGGCCCTCATAGGAAGCCTGTTCACTTCTGAAACAGCAGGGTTCTGCCAATCGGGCAAACTTCCGACATTCTTGTCAGAAGAAACAGCCACTGCAGCCGGGAGAACTAATCCCGTCACAAGTGCGACAATTTTTCTCAATTCCATGGTTATCAGTTTTAATATCGGTAATTATTATTCCGCAATTTCCAAAAGCACGACAGTGCCGTCCATCGTAGAGGCCAGCACGCAACGGCGTCCATGCAATTTCAGCACGCGGACAGGATTCACCAGAGCGACGGAAATCTTGTGCGCCCAAAGGAAAGAACCAGTCTTCGCGTCCATCCCGACAAGATTTCCCTTGTCTGTCGGAACATACAAGATGCCTTCGGTTTCTGTCAATGCCGATGGGGCGATATCGTATCCGAGGCTATCCCTCACATTCCAAAACTCGAGTGAAGGATCGAGTTCCCCTCCGTCAGCAGGAGCAGCCACGTCAGCAGGGAAAGCATACATTCTGCTGAACATGACCTTGGAATAAACAGTATTGCCGTCACTTCCGAGACCTATTGCATCACGTCCGCCCGCCACATGGAAAAGTTCTTTTCCTGTCTTGGCATCGATGGCGTAAACGTTTCTGTCAGGGACAGCTACGAATATGCGGCCGGCAGCATATACAGGGACACAATGCGCAGGAGAATGCATCCTGGACGGTTTCCCTACTGTCCAGACCCACTGCTCACGACCAGTCTTAGGGTCCAGTGAATATAGTTTCCTTCCCCAGGTTCCGAACACCACCCTCTCCTGGTCGCCATAAGGAGAAGAAATGGCATGTCCCTCTACTCCGGTATAAGTCCAGACCGCTTTTCCGGTCTTCAGGTCAAGCGCTCTGAAGGCATTGTCAGAACCCCCTACATAGACGATTCCATTCATGATGAGCGGAGACGCGAGGACGGATTTTGCGGTAGCATACTCCCATTTGACGGACCCGTCAGAGGCTTTCAGCGCATAGACTTTTCCGTCGGTGCAGCCGAAGACGAGGGTGTTTCCTGAAATCGCAGGCGTAGAATAAATCTTACTTCCGAATGACTTGGACCAGATGGTGTGGCCGTCTTTGAGCGATATGCAATTCACTGTACCAGAGGCCAATGGAAAATATGCCCTGTCCCCTTTCACGGCGAAACCGGCCGCAAGATTCGCTCCGAACACCTGTTTCCAGACTTCACGGACCTGCGGATAACGCTCATTCACATCATATCTCATCCATGGATAATCGTCAGGAAGTCCATAAGCGTCATAATGCACGGTATCTACCACAGGGCCATGGAATTCGTACTCGTACCACGGAGACATTTCCACCACTGTGGAACCGAAAATCTTACGCTCCGAGAAAGATATTTTCTCCGGAGAAAGTCTCACGATATTATATCCCGGCACTCTGCCCGCAGACAGGGTAGAACGGCACAGGACCGCAGGAATCCCCATATAGTTCATGGCGATATTCTGATGCCAATGTCCGCCTATCTCGAAACGCACATCGAGTCGCTTGAGCTGCTTTGTGACATCGAAATAGTTGAGCACGGAAGAGTCCATCGGATAATGGTTTATGAATATGCACTTCCCTTCCTTGTCCAGCGACTTCAGCCATTCCATAGTCTCACGCGGAGCCAGTCCCGGTGCCATACGCATATCAGGACCGCTGTTGCAGCCTATGAATCTCCAACCTTTCTTCTTGAAGTCGAAATGCTCGTAACCGAAGACCTTCAGAAAGGTGTTGCAACCGCTCTCTGACCAGTTCGCGTCATGATTACCCTGAACCACATAATACGGGAATCTCAGAGTATCCATCATGCTTTTGGCCAATGCTATTTCTTCATCGGTTCCGAAATCGGTGATATCACCTCCGAAAAGCACAAAGTCCAGCGAATCCTGATCGTTTATATCTCTGAGACAAGCCTTCAGGTCATCGATAGCCCCGGAATTCGCAGCAAGGTGAGTATCAGTCAAAAACGCAAAACGTAAAGTACTGTCTCTACGGGAGTCAGCAAACGCAAACGTCCGCGCTGCGAAAAATATCACAGCCACGGACAGAATGTAAAGTATTTTATTTTTCATCATCAGATTATTTCCATGTCACTTTCCTGGATCCACCCTTGTCGACCATCAGAGAGAGAAATATTCTTCCACACACCAACAGAATCGAGGATCTTCACTTTAGTCCCCTCATGCAGCACGAACAAATCTTTCGAAGATTCTGCTGACGGTGAACTCTTTGCAGATGAAACAGGACTTATAATTATAGCGTAATCCGCTTTCATATAATCACTTCGCTGCCATGCCGAAAATCCGAAAGTTCCCGCGCCCATCAGAAAGAGCACTATCGCAGAATAGAAACCGGCCCGCCTGAGTCCTCGCCTGTTCCCCAAAAGGAAAATCAGGAGCATGGCCAATGCTGCCGCGAGCAGGACAAGTGACAGGACTGCCCAGACATTGGAAGAGAGCAGGTAACTTATTTTTCTCGCCCAGTTCTTCAGAATAAACTCCGGAACTACATCTATCTTATCCTGTATCAAGCTGTTGGCAAATTCCAGGTTATATCTTGCATCCGAAAACGAAGGTCTGGATTTAAGTGTTCTTTCATAATATAGAATCGCGTGTGCATAGTCTCCGGATTTGAAATATGAGTTACCTATATTATAATACAGTTCCGGTGAGACTACTCCGGTATTTTCCACAGCTTTCCAGGAATCCAGGCTTTCACGCCAATTTCCCTCAGTGTAGGCGGCAGTGCCTTTCTGCCACAGAGAATCGAGATATACATCGGCATTGGCCCGAACCACTCCCGGAAGGGTCAGCATCAGCGCGACTATCGTGACGGCAGTCTTGGATGCGGTATTTTTCTTTTTTCCTTTCATCATAGAATCGATTGCGGAAATCACGTCCACAGCTTCATTATAGTGGGTATTCATAGCCTCGTGACCGCCGTCAGGGGAATATCTTGCGTATTCGCAGGCATCGATGAGATCCACAAGTCTCTTCGCAAGTTCCTCAGTCACACCGTTTTCAGCAAGCGTTTCCGATATATTCTCCTTACTCAGGTCCTCCACGCTTATATTCATCTTGTCGGACACGAAACCGAGAAGGGCCTTGTGCAATTCCTCATAGAATGCCGAGTAGAGATTCTTTTTCAGGAAATCGCCGGCAGACTTGAGACGGGCAAGTGCCATCTTGGTAGCACGTCTGTTTCTGGAACCGGCCACGTCGGCTTTTCTGGATTCAATTCCGCGCAGCAGATACCAAACCACGGCTGCTGCGACAAGCAACAACGTAACTATCAGCCAGTAATACCAAGTTCCGACGAAGAACCCCGTCTTGAACGAATAGGACGGAATGGCAGAAGAAATGAAACGGATATCTTCTCCCAAATTCTTCACACCCTTTCTGTCCGGCATGACCAACTGGGATGAAGAGGACGAAGCTGAAGTGGCGGCGCCTTTTTCCACATCGAATTCCAACGTGCCGGCGTCTATCGTTTCATACTTGCCTGAAGAAACATCGAAATATGAGACCTTTACAGGTCCTATGGCGAAATGACCGCTGCTTCTCGGGATGAACGGATACTCGAAGACCTTGCTTCCTGAAGTGCCTCCCGTACTCTTGTCAGTATTCTCAGTGGTCTTAGTATCATAGACATCCATATCCGGAGGGAAGTTTATCTTCGGTGCCTCAAGCAGGGAGACATTTCCCTTTCCGGTAACCGTAACGATAAGCGAAGTCGCCTCGTGAGTCTTCAAATTATCGTTCGCAAGCTTGGCCGAAACGCGGAAGTTTCCGACGCCGCCACAGAAATCTGCAGGAGCACCGGCAGGGAGAGCCTTGACATGAACATGGGCGGCAGGTGTGGAAATACGTTTTCTGACAGTGGTATAACCGTCATCGAAAAAGCTGTCGAATATACTGTTGCCTGTTCTGGATGCAGTTCTGACGTTCACCAGACATACAAGTTCGGCAGGGTCTATTACCAAGTTGCCGGCCTGCTGAGGGATAAGCACATATCTGCGGAGCAATGCCGCGTTGTACAACTGTCCGCCGACATCTTCGCGATGAAACTCGATATTGTTGGGCGAAGCGGTTTCCTGGCTCCAGAAACCGTTAAACGAAGGGAACTTGGCGCCTTCAAACCCAGCAATATCCACTTTCTGATACAGTTTCAATTCAGCCGTAATAGGCTCACCGATGACAGCACTGGTCTTGTTCAACGAAAATTTCAGGAACAGGTCAGATGACGAGATATTACCACTGGCGGCGGACGATGAAGAACGGCCTCCTGACGAACTATGTCCGGAATTCGAAGAAGAGGAACTGCCAGAGGCCAAGACTTCTATCGATGTTTCCGCAGATGAAATTTCATTTCCGCCGACCTTGGCTGTAGCCCTCGGGAGTTCAAACTTTCCGGTAGACTTCGGCATCAAAATATAGGTGTATGTAAACTGCGACGATTTCGTGCGCTTACCGTTAATGATGCTGACGCTCGTCGACTCTCCTTTCTGCGGCCCCCAAACCAAAGAGAACCCGTCCCCTGGAGTCCAGCTGAACCCCGATGGACGACCTTCGCCCTCGATTATGAAGGTGACGTTAAACTGCTCATCAGCCGCGACTATCCCCGGCGCGTCCACCTTAATGACCGACTGCGCTGCCGCGAAAATACCTATAGCCCAAGTGATTATGGTCAATGCTGTTTTTTTCAATGCCGTTGTTCTCATGTATTCATCCTCCTACCAGTTCTTCTCTTTCTGACGAGATTTCAAGGCCTCAGCCTTTTCTCTGTTCACTTTATCCTGAGTTTCTTTCTCTTTAGCCTGGATGGCTTTCAGCATCTGCTGTGCCTGCTGCGGAGAAATCTTCACAGGTTGCTGACCGGACTGGCCGTTCTGGTTCTGTCCCTGGTTATTATTCTGATTCTGACTATTATTCTGATTCTGTCCTTTGTCCTGATCTTTATTATCCTGCTTATTTTGCTGATTCTGATCATTTTGCTGATCATTCTGCTGATCTTTGTTGTCCTGATTGTTCTGGTTCTGATCCTGGTTTTGGTTCTGGTCATTCTGCCCGCCACCGCCACCATTTTTCTGCTGATCTTCCAGTTTCTTCTTCGCGTAGATATAGTTCTCTTTAGCTTCCAGGTCTGAAGGATTTGCCAAAAGGGCTGACTTGAAAGCATTGACAGCAGCCTGATAATCCTTCTTGGCGAGGGCGACATCACCGGCATTGAACCAATAGTCAGAGACATGGCTCGACGCTGGCGCGGAATCTTTTATGCGGTCCAGCAACTTTCCGGCCTCGTCGTAGTTTTTCTGCCGGTAGGCGGTATTGGCGAGATTATAGTTCGCAGCGACAGATGTGGAGTCTTTCACAAGTGCCTTGCGGTATGATATGTCGGCCTCACGCCAGTCCTCTTTCTTGAATTTGCGGTTACCCGCCCTGACATCATGTCTATCCACCTGAGCAAACATTTGAGCTGCACAGAGTATAGCCAAAACAGATGTCAATATATATTTCATTCCCTTCATAACTTACTTTTTATCAAATAGATGACGAAGCACTTTTCTTTCGCCGACCATCATCTGTATCACGAAGAGGGCCAGTGCGATGGCGAAGAAATACATATATTGCTCGTCATATTCTTCGAAAACTACTGAACTGAACTGTTCTTCATCGAGTTTACGGACATTGTCAATGATCGGATTCAGTCCGAATTCGTCATTCCCGGCATGGACATAGGCACCGTTTCCGGCACGTGCCACGTCGCGGAGAGTCGATTCATCCAATTTCGTGACGACGATGTTGCCTTCCGAGTCCTTCAGCAGTCCGCCTTTCATCGGAATCGGCTGGCCTTGTTCAGACCCCACACCTATCGTATACACGGAGATTCCCATTTCAGCTGCCTGCTTGGCCGCAGATACAGGGTCGTCTTCATGGTTTTCACCATCGGTAATCACTATTATGGCACGGCTCTTCTCACTCTGCGCGCTGAAACTGCGGATACAAGTGTTTATCGCGTCGCCCATAGCAGTACCCTGAACAGGTACCGATTCTGTGGAAATGTTGTTCAAGAACATTTTCGCTGAAACGTAGTCAGTGGTTATCGGAAGCTGGACAAAGGATGTTCCAGCGAATAATACAAGACCGATTCTGTCTCCGTTAAGCTTATCCACAAGACGGGATATGGCCAGTTTCGCACGGTCCAGTCTGTCCGGAGAGTAATCCCTGGCAAGCATGGAGTTGGAGACGTCGAGCGCTATCATGACTTCAGCGCCCTTCATCTGATGCTCCTTCAGTTTGGCACCCATCTGAGGACGGGCCATACCGATGGAGAAGAACATAAAGGCCAATGAGAACAGGACAACACGTACCCATCCCTTGGAGCCTGAATATGAAGGCATGAGTTCCTTAACCAGTTTCTCATCACCGAACTTCCTGATACTCTTGCGTCTGCGATACCTCAACAAGGCGTATAGCACCGGAAATACCGGCACTAAGAACAGCAACAAAAGATATTGGGCATTTGCGAAATATATCATAATCCAGTCTCCTTCATTTATGGCAGTTTTCTAAACACGACAAGACTGAGCAATGCTTCCAGCATCAGGCACACAAGCGCAACGAGTGCGAAGTCACCGAACAGTTCCTTGTATACAGGGAAGCTGTCCACTGTTGTGCGCGCCTTCTCCATCTTGTTGATTTCACTGTAGATTTCAGCAAGTTTCGTATTGTCAGTAGCCCTGAAATAGCGGCCTCCGGTAGTTTCGGCAATATTCCTGAGAAGGTCCTCGTCGATTTCCACCTGGACATCCTGCATCTGCACGCCCCAAGGGGTGATCACAGGATATGGCGCTGTTCCATTAGCTCCCACACCTATAGTATAAACTCTTATGCCATAAGTCTTTGCAATATCAGCAGCCGTCTGTGGGGTGATTTCACCACTGTTGTTCACACCATCAGTCAGCAATATTATCACACGGCTCTTGGCGTCGGAATCCTTCATTCTGGCTACTGCTGTGGCAAGTCCGTTTCCGATAGCTGTACCGTCTTCGATAAGACCTGTCTGGATTTCCTTCATAAGGTTTATCAGAGTGGCTCTGTCCGTGGTAAGAGGGCACTGCGTGTAACTTTCCCCTGCAAATACTACGATACCCATTCTGTCAGAAGGTCTCTGGGATATGAATTCGATGGCGATATCTTTCGAAGCACTGATACGGTCCGGGGTAAAGTCTCTTGCCAACATACTGGTGGACACGTCCATGGCGAAAACTATGTCAATGCCTTCCGTATCTATCTTGTCCATCTGGCTGGATGAACGCGGACGCGCTATGGCGATGACTATCATGACAATGGCTATAGTCCTGAGAATCATCGGAATATGTACCAGATAATTGTACGCCGACTTTCCGCCTGCCATCCACGGACGGATGTCAGACACTCTCAGATGCGCTCTGCGTCCCTTTACTTCCTTATATATATAATGTGCAACGAGAAGTACCGGGATGGCCAACAGCCAGAGTAATCTTGGATATTCAAAGAACATATTACTTCTCCTCCCCTACTTTATCATTGACATTAACATTTGCATCAGCCTCCTCCTCGGACTTCCATGTGGAAGTGACGAACCGGACGGCGGCAGGTACAGCTTTCGCATTTTCATCGTCGGTGACGGTCAGCTTGGCGAATTTCACGAGGTCGGACATGACGAACAGGCTGCGGGCCTCATCCAGCAGCGGCTGCGGTATCTCCTTGTCTTTCAGGCCGTCAAAGATTTCGGCGGTGGTCATTTCCATCGCTCCGACTCCAAAGCGTGCGGCGATATACTCGCGGAGAACGTCGGTCACGCCGCTGTAAAACTGCTTCTGCTTTTCAGGCGCCCAGAATTTGTTTCCGCGATAGTGGTCGAGTTTTTTCAATGCCGTTATGTATGGAGGCTCTTTCACTGCCGCCTCGCCGTTTTCTTTACGCTTTCTCGTACGGATGTATGCCCATATAAGGATGACGATTATAGCAATACCCCAAATGACAAGGATATAAGGCAACAACTCCTTAAATGTTAGCGGATAACGTATCTGGCCTTTTATATCATGAACCTGGAATGAGGCGGTGTCTACCGGCATGGTCCTGACATCCAAAGGCAAGCCTTCGAAAACGAGGGTGTCTGTAGTTCCGTCCGGAGAAATGCGCTGGACATAGACATCGGGAAGTCTGTATTTCCCTTCTTCGAATGAAGTAATGGTCACGCTGCCTTCCAAATCATTCGTAGCTGCGCGTTTATGTACTTTAAGAGTGTCTAATTTCCAATTATTTACGACTTCCACGCTGTCGGCGAAGATATCGGAGAGGATTTCAGACATGTCGGGCAGATTCAGTTCCGTGCCGTTTTTCACTCCTTCCAGCCGGAATCCGTATTTCACCTGATCTGCTATCAGGACTGAATCGCGTTTCTGAAGTTGGCTGAGGAAAGCTTTCCCAGACGGCAATACCGACCCGTGCTGTCCCCACAACATCACTGATATAATAAGGGCCGCAGTTACAACAAGTATTTTCCTGCTCATTCTCATCTCTTGTCAAATAATGCCTTAAGGCTCTTCACATAGTCTGAGCCTGTAGGAATTTCTACGCTGTCTATCTGATATTTACGCATCATTTTCAATGCCTTTTCATCAGATTTTTCCACTGACTCCGAGAACATGCGTCTGACTTTGGCGCTGGAGGTGTTCACCCAAGCGGTGCGTCCTGTCTCCGAATCTTTGACATTTACAAGACCCACATCGGGGATGGTCCTTTCCCTTGGATCATAAACCTTTATAACGGACAGGTCATGGCGGTTCACGGCGACTTTCATCGCATCCTCGTATCTCGGATTTCCGTCGGCGTCGGTGTCCATCATGTCGGAAAGCAAAAATGCCGTGCACTTCTGTTTGATGGCATTGGTCAGAAACCTCAGAGCCTCACCGATATTGGTGCCGGAAGATTTCGGCTGGAGGTCCAGCATCTCCCTGATGATGTGCAACAAGTGGCTCCTGCCCTTGCGCGGGGGGATGAATTCTTCGACATGGTCACTGAAGAACAGTGCGCCTACCTTATCATTGTTCAGAATGGCGGAAAAGGAGAGGACGGCTGCGATTTCGGCAAGCATGTCTCTCTTGGTTTCTCCCACGGTTCCGAACAGACCTGAACGGCTGATGTCGACAAGCAACATCACGGTCATTTCGCGCTCTTCCTCGAAGACTTTCACATAAGGTGCACGGAGGCGGGCAGTCACGTTCCAGTCCATATTACGGACATCATCGCCGTACTGGTATTCCCGCACTTCGCTGAATGCCATTCCACGTCCTTTGAACGCAGAATGGTATTCGCCGGCGAATATCTGGTGCGACAACGCCTTCGTCCTTATTTCTATTTTACGGACCTTTTTCAGCAGGTCACTCGCAGAAGTCTCCATGATGATTACGGAACGATTACCGCATTCAGTACCTGTGATATAATATTCTCTGTAGTAACGTTCTCGGCTTCAGCTTCGTATGTAAGACCGATTCTGTGTCTGAGGACCTCGTTGCATACCGCACGGACATCTTCAGGAATCACATAACCTCTTCTCTTTATGAAAGCGTAAGCCTTGGACGCCATAGCGAGTGAGATGCTGGCACGAGGAGATGCGCCGTATGAGATAAGCCCGCCAAGAGCCTTGAGATTATAGTCTTCCGGAGTTCTGGTAGCATAGACGATGTCCACGATATATTTCTCGATTTTCTCATCCATATAGACATCTTTCACCACGCTGCGCGCTCTGACGATGTCCTCAGGAGAGACCACGGCCTGCGCCTTAGGGAACTCTCCGGTGTTGTTCATGCGGATAATCTGGCGCTCCTCTTCTTTCTTAGGATATGAAACTACAACCTTCAGCATGAAACGGTCCACCTGAGCTTCAGGAAGCGGATATGTACCTTCCTGCTCGATAGGGTTTTGTGTCGCCATCACCAAGAATGGTTCAGGAAGTTTGAAAGTCTGTTCGCCGATAGTCACCTGACGCTCCTGCATAGCCTCCAAAAGCGCAGACTGTACCTTTGCAGGAGAACGGTTAATCTCATCCGCCAGAACGAAGTTCGCGAAAATCGGGCCCTTGTGAACCTCGAACTGCTCGTTCTTCTGGGAGTAGATCAATGTTCCCAGCACGTCCGCAGGAAGCAGGTCCGGAGTAAACTGGATTCGGCTGAATTTAGCGCTGACGGCTTGTGCCAATGTATTTATAGCCAATGTTTTAGCCAATCCAGGAACACCCTCGAGAAGTATATGTCCGTCGGCCAGAAGTCCGATCAACAAGTTCTCTATCAACTGTTTCTGTCCGACAATGACCTTCCCCATTTCCATAGAAAGAAGGTCTACAAAGGAACTTTCCCTCTGAATCCTTTCATTAAGTTCCTTGATATTCACACTCTCCATATATAGTTACTTTATTACTGTCATTAATTAAATCCGAGGCCTCGCAGTTCGGCCGAAATCCGTATCTTTGCATCATTAAACAAAGACGAAATGAGATACAAAATACGCCTGTCCTATAACGGCACAGCCTTTTCCGGCTGGCAAATCCAAACAAACGCACCTTCCGTTCAGGAATGTCTCCAGAAAGCTCTCTCGACTCTCCTGAACGAGGAAATCTCAGTTACCGGTGCAGGGAGGACAGACACTGGCGTACATGCCGTCAATTACATAGCCCATTTCGATTCTACATCGTGCTGCAAGTTCGAAACCGGGTTCCTATGCTACAAATTAAATGCCATCCTTCCTGAAGGTATTGCCGTTCATGAAATAAGTCCTGCGGATGACCGTTTTCATGCACGTTTCGATGCCACAAAACGTGAGTACCACTACTTTCTGCACAGGAAAAAGGACCCTTTCATGGACAAGCGTTCATATCTCTACAGGTTCGATCTGAATGTGGAAGCTATGAATCAGGCAGCGGAATATTTATTGGGAACACACGATTTCAGCTGCTTCGAAAAGGTGGGCGGAAATAACAAGACTTCCATCTGCACGATATATGATGCAGGCTGGAAAACTTGGGATCCGGACCACGTGAGGATGATGGGCTATCCGAAAGACGAAAACGACTATCTGGTCTTCACCGTCAGCGCAGACAGGTTCCTCAGGAACATGGTGCGCGCCATCGTCGGTTCGACACTGGAAGTCGGAAGGGGGAAACGAAGTCCGGAATGGATAGCGGAGCTTATCAAGTCAGGGGTCAGGTCAGATGCCGGACAGTCTGTTCCGGGATATGCGCTGTTCCTTTCTTCGGTGGAATATGATTTTTCCAAAGGAGATTAAATATATTTCATGAAATGAAGTATTTTGATTAATTTTGCAGGTTGTGAAAAATTAGATAATTTTAAAAAAGAAACAAAGATATGTTGTTCGATCTCTTACAGGCAGCGGGCATAGATTCTGCATCGATGGCAGAGGCAGCCGCTCAGGCATCTGACGTTATTGTTCCTCAGCAGGAGGAAATGCATCTTCTGGACATGGCTATGAAAGGCGGCTGGCTCATGCTGGTACTCCTGGCTCTTTCTATCGTAGCTATTTACATCTTCGGTAAGAAATGGTGGATGATACATCAGGCCGGAAACATAGACAACAACTTCATGAGAGACATCAGGGACTACCTCCACGAAGGCAAACTGAAATCAGCACAGTCTCTCTGTGAAAAATATGATTCACCTGTCGCAAGACTTGTAGAAAAAGGTATCTCTCGCATCGGAAGACCTCTTTCCGACATCCAGACAGCTATCGAGAACACAGGAAACACCGAAGTGGCAAGACTTGAGAAAGGTCTTCCTATCCTCGCTACCATCGCTGGAGGTGCTCCTATGATCGGATTCCTCGGTACAGTGCTCGGTATGGTTCAAGCCTTCTTCAACATGTCACAGGCAGGAAACAACATCGACATTACCCTCCTTTCAAATGGTATCTACACAGCCATGATTACTACAGTCGGCGGTCTTATCGTGGGTATTCTCGCATATTTCGGATACAACTACCTCACTTCCAACATATCTGACCTCGTATTCAAGATGGAGAATGCGACCATCGACTTCATGGATCTTCTCCACGAGCCTGCAGAAGACGGAGAGGCAGAAGTAAAATAAGTTCGGAGATTGTAAGATATGGCATATAAAAGACAGACAAAGGTAATCGCTGACGCAGGTATGTCATCCATGACAGACCTTGTGTTCCTGCTCCTCATCTTCTTTCTCATTACATCGACATTGGTAAATCCCAATGCGCTGAAACTCATGCTCCCGAAGAGCACCGGTCAGGTTTCGGCGAAGGCGACAGTCAGCGTGTCCATCAAAGACTGGCACGACGGAATGTATACCTATCATATAAATGGAGACGAGAAGCCTGTTCCGTTCAATGAGATGGAGGACGACCTCGTGGACCTTTTGCAGAACGATGAGGATCCGACATTCTCCATCTACGCAGATGAGACTGTTCCTGTAAAAGAAATCGTTTCGGTAATGAATATAGCCAAGAGGAACCACTATAAGGTGATACTGGCAACGCAACCGGAATAAGTTCCGCATCTCTGAGGTAAAAAAGAAAACATGAAGAAATATCAGGAAATACAAAAGAAGACTGAAAGGACAGGAAAGACCGTTGCGATTATTTCGACAGTGGCCTTTCATGCTGCTCTTGTAGTTTTCGGTGTATGCAGCGGACTGAAATACATCTATCCTCCACCTCCTGAGCAAAGTTTCGTTATAGATTTCTCACAGGAAGAGAAAGTCACAGTGCAGCAGCAGAGACGCGGCAGCGCACCACAGACCGAAGAACCGGACAGGACGAAGAAGATAAATCTCGTTCAGAAATCAGAAGCGCAGGAGCTGGGCAAAAAGGCCAACAAGGCACCTGAGGCTACCATGGATGATTTCGGTGATGTGGAAAAGTATGAGCCGCCGAGAGAAAAACCTATTGAAAAACGGGCATTGTTCCATGCTGCCAACAACAAGACGGACAAGGACACTTTGGCAGCACAGACGGCAAGCAAGGTCACTGAGGCACTGAAGGAAGGTCACGCTTCCGGCAATACAAAGAAAGGCAAAACTTCAGGAGAGCCTAACGCTCATCTTAAAGGAAGAAATACTGTGGGCGTGATAGCCAAACCGGAATACAACGTACAGGATGCCGGTACAGTGGTCGTTAAAATATGGGTAGACCAGTATGGAACAGTTACCAAGGCACAGCCTGGTGCGCAGGGAACCACAGTAAACAACTCTGTTCTCTGGAACGCTGCGAGAAAGGCTGCCCTGCAGACCCATTTCAACATGGACGGAAACGCTCCTGCTCTGCAACAGGGTACGATAACCTACATTTTCACATTGAAGAAATAGGCACGATTGTTGACAATGCACGGAGGACAAGTAATCGAGCATATAAAAAACTGAATTACAATATAATGGCGTGAGCCACATAATAATTTTAAATCGCCGAAAGGCAAAGCAATGGAAGAAAACAACAAAGGCGGTTTTTCCGCAGAAGGAAGAAAGCTGAGACCGAGACGGCCTCGCATTTCCGGCAAGGTTTACTCATCCACAGAGGGACCTGCAGAAAGAAGAAGATCATTTGGCAGCTCTGACAGAAGGAGCAGCTATGGAAGTTCCGAGGGCAGAAGCCACGGAAATTCCGAAGGAAGAAGTTACGGCAGCTCAGAAAGAAGGAGTTATGGCAGTTCTGAAGGAAGGAGCTACGGAAACTCTGAGAGAAGAAGCTATGGCAACTCCGACAGAAGGAGCAGCTATGGAAGAAGCAGTTACGGCAACTCTGAGAACAGAGGCTATGGCAATTCTGAAAGGAGAAGTTATGGCAGCTCTGAAGGAAGGAGTTACGGAAATTCTGAGAACAGAAGCTATGGCAACTCCGAGAGAAGGAGCAGCTATGGAAGTTCTGAGCACAGAAGTTTCGGTCCTTCAGGCAGAAGAGCATTTAACGGCAACCATGAAGGCAGCAGCTTCGGAAGTCGTGACAACAGAAGTTTCAGAGGTGCAAAACCGGCAGGAAGGGGTACCGCTCCACGCGGAAAGGCTCCTATGCGTAAACCTGCAGGCAAACCTAATCCATACAAATTCAACGCTACTGACGAGCAGAACATGAATATGATTCTGAGCAGAAAACCTCAGCTCGATCAGATTCAGCTCTCCGACAATGATTATGTAGAGACACCTATCAAGGAGACCATCAGACTTAACAAGTTCATCGCCAACTCAGGTATCTGCTCACGCCGTGAGGCTGACCAGTACATCCAGGCCGGTGTAGTTACCGTAAACGGTGAAGTGGTTACCGAACTCGGAAGCAAAGTGAACGTTCTTTCCGATGACGTAAGATTCAACGGCGAGCGTCTCAGAGGAGAAGAGAAGGTTTATATAGTAATGAACAAACCTAAGGGATTCGTTACCACAGCGAGCGATCCTCACGCAGACAAGACGGTCATGGACTTGCTGAAGAACTGCAAAGCCAGAGTATTCCCTGTAGGTCGTCTGGACAAGAACACCACCGGCGTACTCATGTTTACAAACGACGGTGAAATCGCTGAAAGACTTACACATCCTTCTTACGACAAGAAGAAGATATATCAGGTAATCTTGGACAAACCGATCGCTCAGGAAGATTTCGACAAGGTCGTGAACGGTATAACCCTCAACGACGGCGACATCAAGGCTGATGAGCTCGAGTACATCGACGCAGAAGATCACAGAAAGCTCGGAATCGAAATCCATTCAGGAAAGAACCGCATCGTCAGAAGAATTTTCGAATCACTCGGATATGACGTGAAGGCTCTGGACAGAGTTTATTTCGCAGGACTCACCAAAAAGGGTCTGAAGAAGGGCGAATGGAGATATCTTTCTGAAGGTGAGGCCAATGTCCTCAAAATGGGAGCATACGTCTAATGGAGAGTTCTATACAGGAACCAAAAGAGCATAGAGCAGGATTTGTCAACATCATCGGTAACCCGAATGTCGGCAAATCCACTCTTATGAATGCTTTGGTCGGAGAGAAGTTATCCATCGTAACTGCAAAGGCTCAGACCACAAGACACCGTATCAGAGGAATCGTGAACGGTGAAAACTATCAGATAGTCTACTCCGATACGCCAGGTATTCTGAAACCCAATTACAGGCTTCAGGAAAATATGATGGATTTCGTCGACACCGCCATCGGTGATGCCGACATTATACTTTATGCGACTGATATCGTAGAGAAAGCTGAGAAAAACGCTGAGTATATCGAGAAACTCAAGAAGCTGGAATGTCCTGTCATCATAGTCGTGAACAAAATCGACATCAGTGACCAGGAGAAGGTGGTGAAACTCATGGCTGAGTGGAAAGAAAGAGTTCCTTCAGCATTGATCATACCCGTATCGGCGAAGGAGAGGTTCAACATCGACAGCGTCCTCAACGCGGTGATTTCCAAACTTCCGGTGTCACCGGCCTGGTTCGACAAGGATGCGTTCACCGACAAGAATCTGAGGTTTTTCGCATCAGAAATCATCAGAGAAAAGATTCTGGAAAATTATTCAGAGGAGATTCCTTACAGCTGCGAGGTGGAAATCGAGCAGTTCAAGGAAGGAGAAGAACGATATGAAATCAGTGCCGTCATCTATGTAATGCGCGATTCCCAGAAAGGAATTCTCATAGGAAAAGGCGGAGCTGCACTTAAGAAAACCGGAACGAAGGCAAGAATCGAAATGGAAGATTTCTTCCAAAAGAAAGTTTTTTTGTCTATCTTCGTGAAGGTAGATCCGGACTGGCGTGAGAACAGAAAAGAACTCCGTCGTTTCGGATACGAAGAGTAATAAGCTATTAACCAGGGCATTAGCCTCCTAAAATCTATTAAGAGCAATGAAGGAATGGGATGAAGACGAGATGTCTCCGGATGAGTTGGAGAATGATGAAAATCTGAATGTGGAGCCTATAGATGAATCCACAGCGACTCCGTCGGAGAAATACGAGAAACTGCTTGGAGAGGACAGCAAGAAATACAAACTGTCCGGAATGTTCAAGGACTGGTTCCTCGACTATTCGTCCTATGTAATTCTCCAACGTGCGGTACCTAATATTGTCGATGGACTGAAACCGGTTCAGCGACGAGTTCTGCATGCAATGTTCAAGATGGATGACGGCAACATGACCAAGGTGGCCAACATTGTGGGACAGGCGATGCAGTATCATCCGCATGGAGATGCATCTATCCTCGGTGCTCTCGTGCAGCTAGGTCAGAAAGGATTCGCCTTGGACTGCCAGGGAAACTGGGGTAACATTCTGACAGGAGACTCAAATGCCGCTGCCCGATACATCGAAGCAAGGTTAAGCAAATTCGCGAAGGAAGTGATTTTCGACCCGAAGATCACCAACTGGATGACATCCTATGACGGTAGAAATCAGGAGCCTACTGAGCTTCCGGTAAGGTTCCCGCTGCTTCTTGCACAGGGAACTGAGGGAATTGCGGTCGGTATGGCTTCCAAGATTCTCCCACATAACTTCAACGAACTGATAGACGCTTCGATAGCTTATCTCCAGGGTAAGCCGTTCGAGCTGTTGCCGGACTTCCCTACCGGAGGTCTCGCAGACTGCTCGAAATACATGAAAGGACAGCGTGGCGGTTCGGTGAAAATCAGGGCCAAGATAGAGAAAATCGACAAGAACACTCTCGCCATCAAGGAGATACCTTATGGAAAGACGACTCATGCTCTCGTGGATTCCATCTTGAAGGCTAAAGACAAGGGCAAGATAAAGATCAAGAAGATAGAGGATATGACCACGTCTACTGCAGACCTCGTCATCCATCTTCCGAACGACGTTTCTCCGGACAAGACCATCGACGCACTCTACGCGTTCACGGATTGTGAGACTACAGTCGCTCCAAATGCCTGTGTCATAAAGGATAACAAGCCGCAGTTCCTCAGCGTGGAGGACATCCTCATCTACGATACCGAACACACGAAAGAACTGCTGGGAAGACAGCTTGAAATCCGCAAAGGCGAACTCGAAGAAAACTGGCACTACACCTCCCTCGAAAAAATATTCTTCGAGAATCGGGTGTACAAACTACTCGAGGAGGACCAGAAATCTTGGGAGGATCAGGTCAATGCTATTCTGGCGAGGATGAAGGAGTTCCAGAGTCAGCTTGTCCGCGAAATCAAGATGGAGGACATCCTCAAACTCGTGGAGAAGCCTGTACGCAAGATCTCCAAATTCGACACGAAGGTCATCGACGAAAAGATTCTCGAAATCGAGAAGGAACTGAACGTCGTAAAGGAACATCTTGCAAACCTTACGCAGTACACTATCGATTTCTTCCGCAATATCAAGTCCAAGTATGGCAAGGATTTCCCGAGACGTACCGAAATTACTGGTTTCGAGACCATTACAGCTACCAAGGTCGTAAGCAACAACGCCAAGCTCTACGCCAATATGGAGGAAGGCTTCGTAGGAATGGGCCTCAAGAAAAACGAGGGCGACTTCATCTGCGACTGCTCTGACATGTCGGAAATCATCGTCATCAGCAAGGACGGAAGATACTGGATAAAGAAAGTCACCGAAAAAGACTATTTCGGCAAGAACTTGCTCTACGTCGGCATCTACAACAGAAGCGACAGCAGAACTATATACAACGTCATCTACCGCGACGGAAAAGCGGCCGGCAAGAACGCTGTGTACTACGCCAAGAGATTCGCCATCACCAGCATAACGCGAGACAAAGAGTACAACATAACCCAAGGCACACCGGGTTCTGAAATAATGTGGTTCTCAGTAAACCACAACGGCGAGGCGGAAACAGTGAAAATCTATTTCAAGCCGAAGCCGAAGCTCAAGAAACTGAACATGGAGTACGACTTCTCGGAACTCGCCATAAAGGGCAAACTCTCGAGAGGAAACTTGGTAACGAAAAACGCCATCCAGCGTATTTCACTGAAATCCAAGGGCATATCCACAATCGGCGGAAAGGACATCTGGTTCGATACTGATGTAAACCGCCTGAACGAAGAAGGACGTGGAGACCACCTCGGACAGTTCAGCGGAGACGACAAGATATTGGCCATCTTCAAGGACGGCACCTGGTGCACCACATCATACGACATGAGCAACCGCTATCAGGGCGACCTGCTCAGGATAGAGAAATACGACGAGAACAAAATCTACGCGGCCCTCTACTTCGACGGACCGTCCAAACAGTTCTACATCAAGCGTTTCTCGTTCCCTGTCAATGACAATGCTCCGGCATCGTTCATACCTGAAGGCAAGGGCACTTACCTCGCGGACTTCAGCGCAGACAAGCATCCTCAGTTCATGGTCACTTTCACAGGCAGACAGGAACACAGGGAGCCTGAGAAGTTCGATGCAGAAGAGTTTATCGCAAAGAAAGGTATCACTGCGAAAGGCAACAGATGCCACAGATACGATGTTCTTAAAGTCGAATTCATCGAACCGCTTGAAAAACCTGAAGAGGATGAAGATGAGGGCGTAAAACCAGGCGAGGTAATTACACTCGGCCCTGAGGATATTCCGGAGGGCGAAAGTTTTAATCCGGAAGCCATGTATCGTCCTGCAGAAGAAGGAGAAGAGCCACTGGGTGACATCGGCGAGCCTGATCCGGACAACGAAGACGACGAGCCGAATCTTTTCGACATGTAAAAATCAAGACGATGATTATATCTCTCACAGGATTCATGGGGTGCGGCAAGAGCAGTATCGGTAAGGTACTCAGCAAGTTACTTGGCTGCACCCTTATCGATTCCGACGATTGGATCGAGAAGCGCGAAGGCCGGAAAATAAAAGAGATTTTCGCCACCGACGGAGAGGCCCATTTCAGGAAGTTGGAGGTCAATGCCATCAAGGAGTTGGTTCCTGTCAATGCCGACTCACAGAGAAAAGGCAGCATTGACCTAATCCTTTCACTAGGCGGAGGCACGGTCACAACGCCGGAAGCGGCGGAGATTATTCATGGTCATACTCTTTGTATCTACTTGAAAGCCAGCACGGAAACCCTCGTGGACAACTTGACGGAATACCCAGGCGACCGTCCTATGCTGGGCGCGGTGGAGTCTCGTGAAACGCTACGCCGCAGAATCGAAGAGCTGATGGCCAGGCGCGCTGCCATATACGAAAGCACCGCATCTATGATTATGGACATAGACGGGAAGGATTATGAGCAAGTCGCTGAAGAGATAAAAGAAAGGATTAAATAATAACGTCCCTTTCACGCATATCCTTGATACGCAACTGAATAGTGGAGTTTCCACGATAATAGTTCTCGACCACGCTATAACAGATGTCGATAGGATTTCCGTTACGGATGTGTTCGAACAGCGACGCCATATTGAAGGCAATCGCGGAGATTTGATGGTACGGCTGCGATTCCTGGATGAGTTCCAGTTTCAAATGCTGTCCTCCAGGTCCTACTTTTCGCCCGTTACCGTCATCATAGACATTTTTCGTCAGAAAAACCGGTGCACTGTTGCCAGGTCCGAAAGGCTGGAACTGCTTCAGGATGCGGAAGAATTTCGGGGTAATCTGTGAGAAATTAATCTCCGAATCCACATCTACTATAGGTGTAGCCATTTCATCAGAGATATGTTCACCGACATATTTGTCGATTCTCCGCACAAACTCCGGCAAATTTTCCTCCCTCAACGTAAGTCCGGCAGCATAGATATGTCCGCCGTAGTTTTCCAACAAATCGGCGCAGCTGCTTATCGCCTCATACAAATCGAATCCCCTCACGCTTCTGGCTGAACCAGTTACGAATCCATTGGACTTCGTCAGCACGAATGCCGGCTTATAATATGCCTCGACAAGACGTGACGCTACGATGCCGACCACGCCCTTGTTCCAGTCCGGTCCGTAAACAATTACTGCGTTCTCCGATGAGCAACATGTGCCGTCCTGAACCATGTCCAATGCGGCCTTAGTTATCTCACGGTCAATGCTTTTACGTTCGTTGTTGTTATCATTTATCTGCGATCCGATAGTCACTGCAGCCTCTTCCGTCTCAGCCGTAAGTAGCTCTACAGCAAGACGTCCCGACTCCATACGCCCGGCAGCATTGATCCTGGGACCTATCTTGAAGACTATATCGTCTATAGTGACATGACCCTGCTCGAGGTTCGCGAGATTTATCATGGCCTTCAGGCCGATGCGAGGCTCCTCATTCAGGCGCTTCAACCCGAAATGCGCGAGCACCCTGTTCTCCCCTACCACCGTAACCAGGTCGGACGCGATACTCACGACCAGCAGGTCCAGAAGAGGAAGGAGCGACTCGAAAGGCAGGCCGTTTTTCTGAGAGTAGGCCTGAACCAGCTTGAACCCGACGCCGCAGCCGGAAAGATCGTCGAACGGATAAGTGCAATCCTCGCGTTTCGGATCCAGCACCGCCGCTGCCGCCGGAATTTCTTCCTCCGGAAGATGATGATCGCAAATGATAAGGTCAATGCCTTTGTCCGCGGCATATTTTACTTTATCGATAGCCTTGATGCCGCAGTCGAGGGTGATAATCAGTGTGAAGCCGTTGTCCGAAGCCCAGTCGATACCTTTTTTGGATACGCCATAGCCTTCGTCGTAACGGTCCGGAATATAGAAATCTACACTGGAAGTGAGTCTACGGATGAAAGAATAGACCAGGGCTACTGCCGTGGTTCCGTCGACATCATAGTCTCCATATACGAGAATTTTTTCCTGAGAAGCGACAGCTTTTTCAAGTCTGGCCACTGCCAAGTCCATGTCTTTCATGAGGAAAGGATCATGAAGAGCGGACAGTGACGGCCTGAAAAATGACCTTGCTTCTTCAAAGGTGTGCACTCCCCTGGTGACAAGCAGAGATGCAAGCACAGGGTCGATGCCCAGCTCTGCTGAGAGCTGCGCTACATTTTCCGGATCACCAGAATCTCTTAATCTCCATTCTCTTTCGTTTGGCATAGCATACAAAGATACCTTTTTTATTTCAATTTTAGAATTAAAAATGTTACTTTTGTAGATGTGGCTTGAAACACTGGACTTTAAGAGTAAGAATAATAAAAATAAACGAATATATATGGCAAATTTGGAATTGAGCGAGCAGGAACTTATCAGAAGACAGTCCCTCGACAAACTCAGGGAATTGGGCATAGAACCTTACCCGGCACCATTGTACCCTGTAAATGCGACAGCCGCGCAGATCGAATCAGAATATTCTGCAGAGAAAGGAAACTTCCAGGATGTATGCATCGCTGGAAGAATCATGTCAAGACGTATCATGGGTGCTGCATCTTTCATGGAGTTGCAGGACGCATCAGGCAGAATTCAGGTATATGTTAAGCGTGACGAGATTTGTCCAGGTGAGGACAAAACCATGTACAACACCGTTTTCAAGAAACTTCTCGACATCGGTGACATCGTGGGTATCAAGGGTTTCGCTTTCACGACTCAGACAGGTCAGATTACCGTTCATGCTAAAGAGCTCACTCTTCTCAGCAAGTCACTTAAAGTTCTCCCTATCGTAAAGGAGGCTGACGGAAAAGTTCACGACGCTTTCACCGATCCGGAGCTCAGATACAGACAGCGCTATGTAGACCTTATCGTTAACCCGCAGGTGAAGGACACCTTCATCAAGAGGGCCAAGATTATCGCTACCATGCGTGAGTATTTCAACAACGCAGGCTGTCTCGAGGTGGAGACTCCTATTCTCCAGTCTATCCCTGGCGGTGCTACCGCAAGACCGTTCATCACACATCATAACGCACTGGACATTCCTCTGTATCTGCGTATTGCAAATGAGCTTTACCTGAAGAGACTTATCGTCGGAGGATATGACGGCGTATATGAGTTCGCGAAAGACTTCCGTAACGAGGGTATGGACAAGACTCATAATCCTGAGTTCACCTGTATGGAAATCTACGTGGCTTACAAGGATTACATCTGGATGATGGATTTCATCGAGAAGCTTCTCGAGAAGATCGCCATGAACCTCTACGGAAAGACTACCGTAATGAACGAGGGTGTGGAAATCGACTTCAAGGCTCCTTACAAGAAAATCGGTATCCTCGACGCCATCAAGGAATATACTGGAATCGACGTGAAAAGTATGGACGTGGACCAGTTGCGTGAGACCTGCAAGAAACTCCATGTCGAGTTCGAGCCTTCAATGGGTGTAGGCAAACTCATCGACGCTATCTTCGGCGAGTACTGTGAGAAGCACTTGATTCAGCCTACATTCGTAACTGACTATCCTGTAGAGATGTCTCCTCTTACCAAGAGACACAGAAACGACCCTACTCTCACAGAGCGTTTCGAGCTCTTCGTTTGCGGACATGAGCTTGCAAATGCTTACTCAGAGCTTAACGACCCTATCGACCAGCGTGAGCGTTTCGAGGAGCAGGCAAGACTCAAGAGCAACGGTGATGACGAGGCCATGTTTATCGACTACGACTTCCTCCGCGCCCTCGAATATGGTATGCCACCTACTTCCGGTCTCGGAATGGGCATCGACCGTCTTACCATGCTCATGACAGGCAACAATACTATCCAGGATGTACTCTTCTTCCCGCAGATGAGACCTGAGAAAGTGGCGGCAAAGGCTTCTGAGGAAAACCGTTCCGAAGAGAACAAATAAACAGATATGAGGACAGAGACCATAACATCGGCTCAAAATCCTAAGATAAAGATGCTTCTCGCGCTTGGGGAGAAATCCCGTACCAGGCGCGAGAACGCGCTTTTTATAGTGGAAGGCCGTAAAGAAATCAAGCATTGCATCGATGCGGGTTATCAAGTCAGGGCGCTGTTCGTATGCCGGGATATAATTTCCGGAAGGGATTTCGAAGAGATAGCCGCAGGGTGCGGAGACAACTGCAGCTGCTATGAAGTACCGCAGAAGATTTATGAGAAAATAGCTTATCGTGAAGGTACTGAGGGCATTATAGCTGAGATAGAGATTAAGGACAAGACTTTGTCTGACATAAAGTTACGGGAAAATCCCCTGGTTGTTGTACTTGAGTCTGTGGAAAAGCCGGGTAATCTCGGAGCCATACTCAGGACTGCTGATGCGGCTGATGCAGACGCAGTTATAATATGTGATTCTCTCACTGACTTGTATAATCCGAATCTAATCAGGGCAAGTTTAGGTGCAGTTTTCACAAGACAGGTGGTAGCCGCCAGTTCTTCTGAGACTCTACAGTGGCTGAATGATAACAAGATACGTATCTATACAGCCCAGCTTCAGGATTCCGAATGGTACTATGATACTGACATGACTTGCGGCACAGCCATCGTCATGGGTACTGAGCATGAGGGACTTACGCCTTTCTGGAGGCTTCATGCAGATGCCCATGTAAAAATACCGATGTTGGGTGAGATGGATTCTCTGAATGTTTCCGTATCCTCTGCGATTCTCATGTTCGAGGCAGTCCGTCAGAGGCATTCCGGAAAAAAGACATTGACAAAATGAATAAATTCGGACTTATAGGCGACCCGATCTCCAAATCGTTGTCACCGGCTCTCTTCGAGGCCGGATATGGCGGCAAATATAGTTATGATCTCATCGAGGGCTCTGATTTCGGCGCGTCTTTCAAGGCCTTCGAGGATAGGTATAAGGGGATCAATGTTACGGCTCCGTTCAAGGAGGACGCGTTCCGCAGAGCTGATTTCTACACTTCTTATTGTAAGAAAATCGGCGCAAGTAATCTTCTGGTGAAGACGCCGGACGGCATTATGGCTGACAATTCTGACTTTACGGGAATCATTATGAGTCTTGCTGAGGCTTATATGCCAGGTATCGTTAAGCAGTTTTGCGCAAAGTATGGCGAATCGGCACATATCAAAGTGCATCAATTTGTCAAACAGGCATTGACACAACTCTTTTCACGTAAGCCGCAGGCTCTGGTCGTGGGTTGCGGTGGAGCCGGCAGGGCGGCAGCGGTTGCGGCAGCGGAACTTGGTTTCGACACGGCGCTGATGAACCGGACGGCGGAAAAGGCGCAGAAGATCGCGGATGAGATGCCGGAATATAGTTTCATCGTGGATCAGCTGACGGATTTCCGGGCGGCGGTCAGGGAGTGCGATTTAATTATATATACGCTTCCTATGAAGATAGAAGATATTGATTTGCTGGACGTTGCGGATTTCGAAGGTGAGGACAGGTATCAGTGGCCGCGTCCCGCTAAGGTGATTTTCGAGGCGAATTATAAGAATCCTTCGTTTAGCGGGGAGGTAATGGAGCGTCTTAAGGAAGGAGATGCACAATATGTTTCCGGAAATAAATGGCTTCTGTATCAGGCTCTTACAGGATATGTTAAGTTTACTGGGGAGATACCTGACTTGGAGGCTATGGAACAGGTGATGTAATTCCAAGAAATTTTAGTAAATTGCAGAGTTAAACTAAAAACAGTTTCAACTATGTCATTGAATAAAGTAATGCTGATCGGTAACGTGGGAAAAGATCCGGAAGTCCGTTACCTCGAGAACAATCCTTCTGCTCAACCGGGGGCAAATCCTAAAGTGGCGCAGTTCCCTCTCGCAACGACTGAAAGGTTCAGGGACAGGAACGGGGAGACGCGCGAAAATACTGAGTGGCACAATATTGTAGCTTGGAGAGGCTTGGCTGATCTCGCTGAGAAATATATCAGGAAGGGGTCGCAGATTTTCATAGAAGGACAGATCCGTACACGTTCATGGACTGACCAGGCTGGCGCCAAGCAGTACAGGACAGAGATTGTGGCCAATGCTATCCAGTTGCTCGGCAAGAAGCAGGATAATCCTGCTAATCAGGCAGTCGGAGGTCAGGCGTGGTCACAGCCGCAGAATGGGCCGCAGTCAGGATACCAGCAGAATGCTCCGGCAGGGTTCCAGGCTCAACAGGCTGCACCTGCAGGTTTTCAAGCTCAACAGGCTGCACCGGCCGGTTTCCAGGCTCAGCAGGGCGGATTCCAGCAGCAGAGTGCGCAGCCACAGCCGGCAGCTCCGGAATATCCTTCTTCTGGTGAGGTAATGGATGACTTGCCATTCTAATATTTTCAAACGACAAAAATTAATCATAATAAGAATATGAAACTTGATGTAGTTCTTGGTCTCCAGTGGGGAGACGAAGGAAAAGGTAAAATCGTGGATGTACTTGCAAGCAGATATCCTGCAGTCGCAAGATTCCAGGGCGGTCCCAACGCCGGACATTCACTTCATTTCGATGGTCAGAACTTCGTAGTAAGAAGTATTCCTTCAGGAATCTTCAGAGAGGGATCGACCAATATCATCGGAAGCGGTGTCGTTCTCGACCCTGTTACATTCCGTGAAGAGTGCGGCAATATCAGCAAGTTGGGAATAGATCCTAAGGCTAAGCTCTTGATTTCCAAGAAGGCTCATCTCATTCTCCCTACACACAAGCTTTTGGATGCAGCTTATGAGGCTGCTGCCGGAAAGAGCAAAATCGGTTCTACACTTAAAGGTATAGGACCTACATATACAGATAAAATTTCTCGTCATGGACTGCGTGTCGGCGATATTCTCGCTCCTGATTTCAAAGAAAGGTTTGCGAAATTGAATGCAAGACATCTCCAGCTTTTGAAGGATCTGAATTTCGAGTGCAATCCTGAGCAGAATGAGGCTGAGTGGATGAGTGCAATCGAGTTCCTGAAGGAATTCCATCTTATTGACTGCGAATACTTCGTAAATGAGTGGTTGGAGGAGAAGCCTATGCTCGCTGAGGGCGCACAGGGCTCACTGCTCGATATCGATTACGGTTCATATCCGTTCGTAACTTCTTCATCTACAACAGTGGGCGGTGTATGTACCGGTCTTGGAGTGGCTCCTTCCAAGGTAGGTCATGTATATGGTATTTTCAAGGCTTACTGCACACGTGTCGGCAGCGGTCCGTTCCCTACTGAACTTTTCGACGAGACAGGTGAAAAGATCCGCGAGGTAGGTCATGAGTTCGGTGCAGTTACCGGACGTCCACGCAGATGCGGTTGGTTGGACCTCGTAGCTCTCAAGTACACCGTAATGCTCAATGGTGTCACAGACCTCATCATGATGAAGTCTGACTGCCTCGACACATTCGAGACTATCAAGGTCTGCACCTCTTACATTATCGACGGCAAGGAGACTAACCAGTTCCCATTCGATACTGAGGCTGAAATCACTCCAGTATATACTGAGTTCAAGGGCTGGAATCAGGATCTTACCGGTTGCAGAAAAGAGGAGGAGCTTCCTGAGACATTCAAGGAGTATATCCGTTTCATGGAGAACTTCCTGAAGGTTCCTATCAAGATCATTTCTCTCGGACCAGACCGCGAGGCTACTATCGAGCGATAGGTTGTATACATATAGAAAAAGCGGAGGATGTT
>ULPF01011913.1_pt1 | contig 29826 bp, 25 predicted proteins | sample 1953271 | NCBI WGS metagenome assembly ULPF01 (sample SAMEA4835622, study PRJEB28245) | human gut metagenome | biome: gut microbiome; material: fecal sample | place: Denmark | collected 2008
TGCTGCTTATCTTGTTGTTCCTCATGCCTTTGGCGCAATATATCCCTATGGCTTGCCTCGCCGGCGTGCTGGTGGTCGTGTCATATAACATGAGCGGATGGAGAACATTCAGGGCATTGCTGAAAAATCCGAAATCGGATGTCACGGTGTTGCTCATAACTTTCTTCCTGACAGTGATTTTCGACCTGACTGTGGCTATTGCAGTGGGTCTGATGCTGGCATGTGTGCTCTTCATGCGCCGTGTCATGGAGACTACGGAAATCTCAGCTGTCAAGAATGAAATCAAGGTGCAGGACGAGTCTGGCATCCATACGTATGACGAAGGTCTGACTATCCCTAAGGGCGTGGAGGTTTATGAAATCAACGGCCCGTATTTCTTCGGTGTAGCTACCCAGTTTGAGGAACTTATGTCCGAGTTCCGTGACCGTTCCAAGGTGCGTATCATCCGTATGCGCAAGGTGCCGTTCATCGATTCGACCGGAATCCATAACCTTTCGAACCTCTGCGAGATGAGTCAGAAGAACAATATAACTGTCGTCCTTTCAGGTGTCAATCCCAAGGTTCACGCCGCACTCCAAAAAGCAGGCTTCTACCACCTTCTCGGCGAGAAGAACATCTGTCCGAACATCAATGTCGCCCTGGAGCGTGCCAATGAGGTTCTGTCCGCCTAGAAGCACTCGCGCATTATCTCGGTGATGTTGCGCGGCTTGCCCATGGTGTAGAAATGTACGGCCGGGACTCCGTGTGCGAGGAGATCCTTGCACTGGGCAGCGCACCATTGGGTTCCGATGCGGTAGACTTCTTCCTTGTCGTCTCCGGCTGTGGCGATAGCTTCGGTAAGTTCTTTCGGAATATCCAAAGAAAAAGACTGAGGCAGAAGAGCCACTTGGCGGGCTGTAGAAAGCGGTTTCAGGCCCGGGATGATCGGGACATTGATACCGGCTTTCCTGCACAGGTCGACGAAACGGTAGAAAACCTTGTTGTCGAAAAACATCTGTGTAATAATGTAATCCGCGCCCGCATCGACCTTGCGCTTCAGATTTTCAATGTCCGTTTCAATGTTGGCGCACTCGAAATGCTTTTCCGGATAACCACCGACACCTATGCAGAATGATTCACCTGTTTGCTCATCGAAACGCCTGATGGCCTCGACCAGTTCGTTGGCGTGGGCGTAACCTTCCGGATGCGGAACGAATCTCTTTTCTCCGGTGACAGAATCTCCGCGGAGAGCCATTATGTTGCTGATTCCCAGGAATCTATAGCTGTAAAGATCGCTTTCCAGTTCCTCGGCAGATGCCCCGCCGCAGATTACATGCGGAACGACATTGACATCGAATTCCGATATGATGGCAGCGCAGACGGCTACTTCGCTGATACGGTTCCTCACCAGATGGCGGGAATACGTGCCGTTGGCCTCTTTTCTGAAGGCGTATTCGTCCCTGTGGCAGGTTACGTTGATATATTTCGGAGCGAATTCCATGAAACTGCGGATGGTTCCGAGCAGTTCGTCCTTGCTCATGCCGTTAAGTGGCGGAACGATTTCTATCGAAGGGAAAGGTCTCTTGCTTTCGTTAAGTATCTCTGTGATTTTCATTGTATTACGTCTTTGTCTATGAATTAAAGAAGGTGTCCCAGGAACTGTCGCGCCTGCTGCTCTGTCATGCCGCGCCTTGAAGTATAATCATCGAACTGTTCCTTGCTTATATGGCGGATTTCCGGATATGTCGCATCCGGGTGGAAAAAAATGAAACCGCAGATGGAGGCGTCAGGAATCATTGCGAAGCTCTCCGTAAGCCGGATGCCCAGCTTTCCGCTTTCCGGCAAGATGTCCAGTATATCTTTCTTCAATGTATGGTCCGGACAGCTTGCATAACCGGCTGCCGGCTTGACGATCCGCACTTTTCTTCCGCTGCCGCAATGCATCCGTTTCTTCAGGAAATCATCCAGCCATAGAGATGCGGCTTCCGCCAATGTTACCCTTACGGCCCTGTCCATCATGCTGTTATAATCTTTCGTGGCCGTTTCCGGCAGTTGGGAGGTGATGTCTTCTCCCGAGGCTCTTCCATAAACCCTTCTGGCGAAAAAGTCCGGCAGTCCAGCCTGGCAGCCGCAGGTGCATGCCGGGCCATGGTTGGTTACCACGCTTATGGCAAATGCGCCCATCGGTCCGTCATGTCCGGATGGAACGAAATCCGCAAGAGACAATCTGCTTCCTCCATGCGCATCGATATTCTCCTGGCGCAGCATCGGGAATCTCGTGCTTTCACCGCTTATGACAATGTCGTTGCCCTCGCGTCGTGCATTCATGATTCTCTCTGACAATCTGATGATTACCTCATGCCTGGTCTTGAATCTCTCCAGCACCGCCTTGCCGTCTTTTACGGTTTTCTCTACTATCGGATCGTCTGGCAAATCTCCGCCGTATTTTATGCCCCAAATCGCCAGGAACATTCTCCAGTCGAAGTAGGGAAGTATTTCATCTATAGAGAGTTCCATGGCCGGAATGTCGCAGAAAGAATATTCTGCAGGTGTGAGATACGAGTCTTCGGAGAATGCCGCTTCCGGTACATCGCTTTCCTGCATCGTACGTTTCGCCATCATGCTTTCATACATGGCCTGCTGCTTTTTCTGCGCCTCGTGCTCTGCTGCCTCGAATTTTTCCCTGTCCATCATGCAGCGTTTCGCCATCACCGCGCTTGAAGACGCGTCCTGCGCATAGAAAACATGCTGATACAGAGGGGCCAGCTTGACGGCAGTGTGCAATGCGGATGTGGTCGCGCCGCCGATGAACAGAGGAGTATCCATACCTCGTCTGGTCATTTCCCGACACAATTCCTCCATCTGGTATAGCGACGGCGTAATCAGCCCGCTAGCCCCGATGATCGCGGCATTGTGCTTCTGCGCCTCATCCAGAATCCTCTCCTTGTCCACCATCACGCCCAGGTCAATGACTTCGAAACCATTGCAGCTCAGGACAATGCCGGTGATGTTCTTTCCTATGTCATGGACATCTCCCTTGACGGTAGCATTGATTATGACAGGTCTTGTGCCGGAATCATTGCCCTCGCCGGTCATGTACGGTTCGAGAACCGCGACTGCGTCCTTCATGATTTTGGCGGACTTAACGACTTGCGGGAGGAACATTTTGCCGTCGCCGAAGAGCTCACCGACTCGCTCCATTCCCGCCATCAGCGGTCCTTCGATGACTTTCACCGCAGAACCGTATTTATGGTAACACTCCAGCACGTCCGCCTCCAGTCCGGCGCCTCGTCCCTTTACGAGACATTCTTTAAGCCGCTCTTCCGGCGTACTGTTCTGGCTGTCAATGTTTTCCTGTGTGGGATTTGTGGTCGCGCCACCGTTTTTGTCTGCCTCTTTCGCTGCCATTATCTCCTGCGCCTTCGCGATAAGCCTCTCGGTCGCATCCGCATCCCTGTTCAGGATCACGTCCTCTGCCTTCTTCAGAAGATCAGGTTCAATGTCATCGTACACTTGCAGCATTCCCGGATTCACGATTCCCATGTCAAGTCCCGCATTGACAGCGTGATATAGGAAAATCGAATGCATCGCCTCGCGGACGGTGTTGTTCCCTCGGAATGCGAAAGACAGGTTCGAAATACCGCCGGAAGTATATGCTCCAGGCAGGTTCTGTTTTATCCACCTGACGGCTTCGATGAAGTCAATGCCGTATTTGGCGTGCTCCTCGATTCCTGTCCCGACTGAAAGGACATTGACATCGAAAATAATGTCCTGCGGCGGGATATTCAGCTTTGTGGTCAGCAGTTTATATGCTCTCTCGCAAATCTCTATCTTCCTGCTGAATGTGGTAGCCTGACCGGTCTCGTCGAATGCCATCACCACCATTGCCGCTCCCAGCGCATGGATTTCCGCCGCCTTTTTCAGGAAAGCCTCTTCACCTTCCTTGAGGCTGATGGAGTTCACAATGCACTTTCCCTGAGCGTTTTGCAGACCGGCGACAATGGTTTCCCAATGCGATGAGTCTATCATCAATGCCGCCTTCGCCACAGCCGGGTCGTTGGAAATATATCTCACGAATTTCTCCATGCAGGAACGGCTGTCCAGCATGGCGTCATCCATATTTATGTCAATGATGCTCGCGCCGTTTTCTATCTGGTCCGCTGCAATCTGCAGTCCGGTCTCGTAGTCCCCGGCCGCGATGAGTTTCGCGAATTTGCGGGAGCCTGCCACATTCGTGCGCTCTCCGATGTTCGTGAAATTACTGTTTTTCAGGTCAATGCTTACCGGTTCCAATCCGCTCACTGTCAATGTCTTGTCAATGCCGGTGCCGGCGTCAGTCTTTCGTGGCCTGATACCTTTTATAGCTTCGCTTATGGCGGCAATGTGTGCCGGCGTGGTTCCGCAGCAGCCTCCGATGATATTGATGATTCCGGCCTCTGCCATCTTCCTGACTTGCAGCGCCATTTTCTCCGGAGTCTCGTCATAACCACCCATTTCATTAGGCAGTCCGGCATTGGGATAGCAGATGACGGCGCATTCCGCAAACTCCGATACCTCCTTTACGAGAGGCATCAGGTCCTCCGCTCCAAGTGAGCAGTTGAGTCCGAAGGCCAGGAGAGGGTAGTGGCTTACTGAAGTGTAGAACGCCCTTACGGTCTGTCCTGTCAATGTCCTGCCGCTTTTGTCATTGACTGAGACTGAGACGATTGCAGGGAAACTGCCGTCAGGCGAAATCTTTTCCAATGCGTACAATGCCGCTTTCGTGTTCAATGCGTCGAAGCAGGTTTCTATCTGGATGATGTCGGCACCGCCGTCAATGACTCCGCGTATCTGCTCGCCGTAAGCCTCGACCATGTCGGCGAAACTGTACGGGCGTATGTCGGGGTGATTGATGTCCGGAGCCAGGCTCAATGATTTCGATGTCGGGCCAATGCTGGCAGCCACATGAATCCGTCGTCCGCCGGCGCTGTCCGCAGCCCTTCTCGCGATGGCCGCACCTTCGCGCGCCATGATGTAGGACAATGCTTCCGTTCCATATTCTTTTTGTGATATGCGGTTGGCACTGAATGTGTTGCATTCGATGATGTCTGCTCCGGAAGCTATGTATTCACGATGGATTTCTTCGATAATTTCCGGGTGCGTCAGGTTAAGGCACTCATTGTTGCCCTTAAGTTCGCGGCTGCTCTGTCTCAGAAATTCCAGTGCGTCCGCGGTGTCTGCATTTGTTTCCGGATAGTCTTTTTTCACGCCATTGTCGTGAAAATCAATTTCTTTCAGCCCGTATCGCTGAATCATAGTACCCATCGCCCCGTCCAGGACCAGAATCTTGTTTTCGAATATATTGTTGTCTGACATCTTGTTTCAATAAATTCATGCGCTGTTTTACGCACAAAACAACATTGTCCATTTGTTGAAGTTCTTGTCACAAAGATAGGAAAAATATCCAAAAGAAAAGGGAACTGCCCATGGTTTTGGACAGTTCCCATATGAATGTATGTCCGGTATCGGCTATTTGAGTACACCGAGTTCTTTGCCTACCTTGATGAATGCGGCGATACACTTGTCGAGCTGGCCCTTGTCATGCGCAGCGGAAATCTGGACACGGATTCTCGCCTGGTCCTTCGGAACGACAGGGTAGTAGAAACCTGTTACATAGATGCCTTCCTCCTGCATTTTCGCTGCGAAAACCTGTGAAAGCTTGGCGTCATAGAGCATCACGGCGCAGATTGCACTCTGTGTAGGCTTGATGTCGAATCCAGCAGCCATCATCTTGTCCCTGAAGTAGTTGACGTTCTCTACGAGCTTGTCGTGAAGTTCATTGCTTTCCTTCAGGATGCGGAACACTTCGAGGCTGGCGCCTATGATACATGGTGCCAATGAGTTGGAGAACAGGTAAGGACGGCTTCTCTGTCTGAGGAGGTCGATGATCTCCTTGCGGCCTGTGGTGAATCCGCCCATTGCTCCGCCGAATGCCTTTCCTAACGTTCCGGTATAAATGTCAACCTTTCCGTATGTGTTGGTGAGTTCGCTTACTCCGTGGCCTGTAGCGCCTACGACACCGGCTGAATGTGATTCGTCCACCATCACGAGGGCATCATATTTCTCTGCCAGTTCGCAGATCTTGTCGACAGGAGCCACGTTGCCGTCCATGGAGAATACGCCGTCAGTTACAATGATTCTGAATCTCTGTGCCTGGGCCTCTTGCAGACAACGCTCAAGATCAGCCATGTCAGCATTTGCATAGCGGTATCTCTTGGCTTTGCAGAGACGTACGCCGTCGATGATGGATGCGTGGTTCAATGTGTCAGAAATGATGGCATCTTCGTCAGTCAGGAGAGGTTCGAAAACACCGCCGTTCGCATCGAAGCAGGCCGCATAAAGAATGGTGTCTTCCGTATGGAAATATTCGCTGATGGCATTCTCAAGCTGTTTGTGGATGTCCTGTGTTCCGCAGATGAAACGTACAGATGCCATGCCGAATCCACGTTTCGCCATCATTGCCGCTGAAGCATTGACCAGTCTCGGGTCGTTGGCGAGTCCGAGATAGTTGTTGGCGCAGAAATTCAGTACCTCTTTACCGGCTACCTGGATGGAGGCTGACTGGGAACTCTCGATAAGGCGCTCCTCCTTGTAGAGGCCCGCCTCGCGGATCTCAGCGAGAGTCTTGCTGAGATGCTCTTTCATTTTTCCGTACATATATAAACGTTTTGTATTTCATTTGTGTCATAAAATTACGCAGAAATCACATAAAATCAAAGTGTATTAAAAAGTTTTAACGATTTGTTATGATTTTCTTCGGAAATCATGAAAATCTAATTATTTTTGTGAACAAATTTATTAAAACAATAAGTCAAAGTACCGATATGAAGAACATTCTCATAATTGGAGCGACTGGACAGATAGGTTCCGAGCTCACTATGGAATTGCGTAAAAGATATGGAAATGACCATGTCGTGGCAGGTTACATTCATGGAAGCGAGCCTAAGGGTGAACTCAAGGAGTCAGGTCCGTCTGAAGTAGTGGACGTTACTGATGGCGAGATGATTGCCGCCGCAGTGAAGAAGTACCGCATTGACACGATTTACAATCTTGCGGCTCTCCTTTCCGTTGTTGCCGAGTCCAAGCCGAAGCTGGCATGGAAAATCGGTATTGACGGTTTGTGGAATGTTCTCGAAGTTGCCAGAGAAAACGGATGTGCAGTGTTCACACCTAGTTCCATCGGTTCCTTCGGTCTCAGCACTCCGCATGTCGGAACTCCTCAGGACACTATCCAGCGTCCTCGTACGATGTACGGCGTGACCAAGGTTACCACCGAGCTTCTCAGTGACTACTATTTCACCAAATATGGTGTGGATACACGCGCGGTACGTTTCCCTGGCCTTATTTCCAATGTTACCCTTCCGGGCGGCGGAACTACCGACTATGCAGTGGATATTTACTATGCTGCAGTCCGTGGCGAGAAATTCGTCTGCCCTCTGAAGCCTGGTACATTGATGGATATGATGTATATGCCTGACGCGCTCAACGGCTCCATCAAACTTATGGAAGCTGATCCGTCAAGACTCATTCACCGTAATGCGTTCAATATCGCGTCAATGAGCTTCGCTCCGGAGACCATTTATGAGGCAATCCGCCGTGAGGTTCCGGGTTTCGAAATGGAATATCAGCCGGATCCGCTGAAGCAGAGCATTGCAGACAGCTGGCCTGACAGCATGGACGACTCTTGCGCACGTCAGGAATGGGATTGGAAGCCTGAGTATGACCTTGAGTCAATGACCCGTGACATGCTCGCCAAACTCCGCGCACGTCTCCTGAAATAACATCGCAACTTCAAAGATCTCTTTATACCCGCCCCGTCGACATTCTAGATGTAGAGCAGCATAATCATTTGAGCTGTAATGACATGCAAGAACATCTCGACGGGGTAAACTGTTGCATAAGCTACAGAAGGCTCATCGTCCTCGACGGTACTGAGGGCGTAATTGAGCGCTATCGGGTTCGCCATTGCACCGCAGAGCATACCGATATTGGATGCATAGCTGGTCTTGCAGAATTTCGTGGCGATGAATCCCATGATCAGGACAGGGACTATTGCCATAAGGAAACTGAGCAGAATCCAGAGCAGTCCTTCCGGCTGGAATACCGTCTCGAAGAATCCCGGGCCGGCACTTAATCCCAGTCCGGCAAGGTAGATGGTGAGTCCCATCTGCCTGAGCATCAGGTTCGCACTTCGTGTAGTATATGTGGTAAGGTGAATGCGTGAACCATAGGCTCCCATGAGGATTCCTACGATTATCGGGCCGCCTGCGATACCGAGTTTGACCGGAATGCTCATTCCGGGTATGGCGAACGGTATGCTTCCCAGCAGAAGACCGAGAATGAGGCCGATGAAGATGGAAAACAAGTTAGGGTTTCTCAGTTCTTTTTCCTGGTTTCCAAGCACTTCTGCCACCCGGTCGATGGCGACTTCCTTTCCCACGATGGTAAGCTTGTCTCCGATCTGGAGATGGAGTCCGCTTGACGGAAGAATGTCGATGCCAGCCCTGTTCACTCTGGTGATATTGATGCCGTAGGCATTTCTTAGGTGCAGGTCGCCAAGTTTGGCTCCGTTCATATGTGGCTGGGTGACAAGCACATGACGCGATACCAATGTGCTGTCAAGATGGTTCCAGTCAATGTCTTTCTTGTTCCAGTCCTTGTGGACGGTTTCTCCGAAAAGCTTCTCGGCAATGCCGGTTTCCGTTTCCTTGGTCATGACCAGTACATGCTCGCCTTTCTCCAGAATCGTATCTCCGTTCGGTATGATTACCGTGCCGTCATTGGCATCGTCTTCATTGTTTCCGTTGAATTTCCATACCCTGGACACGACAAGCCTGATGGATACGTCCTTCATGATGTCTTTTATCGCTTTTCCGTATATCGCCGGATTGCTGATGCGGAATTCTGACACAAATGTCTGATTGTCATGCTGTTCTTTGGCATTGGAACCAGGCTTGTGGAATATAAGTTTCAATATTACTACGCATAGTATCACGCCGATTACGCCGAACGGGTAGCCTACCGCGCAGGCCATCGCCATCTCGTTGGATGTGGCAGTGGCATCAGGGTAGACCTCCAGAAGTGACTGTTGTGCCGCACCAAGCATAGGCGTATTGGTGGCCGCTCCCGTGAGAAGACCGACGGACGTAGGCAGGGAAATGTCAGTCAACATGCTGACTATTAGCGCCATAACCGCTCCAAGTGCCAATACTCCCAGACCCAGAAGGTTCAATTTTATGCCGCCTTTTTTCAATGACGGGAAAAAGCTGGGACCCACCTGGAGACCGAGGGCATATACGAACAATATGAGTCCGAAGTTCTGTGCCAATGCGAGCATCTGCGGATCTATCGTCAATCCGAAATGGCCTGCAATGATTCCCGCGAAGAATATGAATGTGATTCCGAGCGAGACGCCCTTAATCGTAATTCTGCTGCATATCAGTCCGATCGCGCAAATCAGCGAGAGGACGAGTATGGCCTGTATAAATGTTTGATTTGTAAATAATCCTGTTAACCAGTCCATTATGATTCTTTTTTACTTTGTAATCCTTAAAAAATAACTTGGTAATCTTTGTTCGTCTTTTCGGTCTATATTCCTTTTCTCATCAGTCGTGTACGTCCAGTACACTCCTTCTTCGAAAAGAAATCTATCCTCGAAAATACTTCACAAATCTATACCAACTTATTTTTTCATGCTTACTTATCGTAGCTGAACGGACTGTCAAATTCGTTCAGTTTTATATGTCTTTTGTCTTTTTCGCTCAATATCTTCAGTTCGTCCGGAATTTTCCAGTCAATTCCCAATGTTTCGTCTTCCAGTGAGATGCCGCCGTCCGCCTCCGGATGGTAGAAATTGTCGCATTTGTATTGGAACAATGCTGTTTCGCTCAAAACCGAGAAGCCGTGAGCGAAGCCTTTCGGGATAAACATCTGCCTGTGGTTGTCTTCCGTGAGTTCCACTGCTACATGTTTTCCGTAAGTCGGGGAGCCTTTTCTGATATCTACCGCCACATCAAGAACTCTTCCTTTTATACATCTTACCAGTTTGCTCTGCGCGTAAGGAGGATTCTGGAAATGCAGTCCGCGTATTACGCCGTATGTGGACATGCTCTCATTATCCTGGCAGAAATCTATCTTGCCGATTTTTTCTTCGAATTCATGTCTTGACCAGCTCTCGAAAAAATATCCTCGCTCGTCTATGAAAATCCGGGGCGTCAAAATCACAACCCCCTCTATATCTGTTTTTGTAACTTTCATGTTATAGTGCTCCGTACATGTTTTGGTAGTAGTTCAAATAATCTCCGCTGGTCACATTGTCCAGCCATTCCTGATTTTCAAGATACCATCTTACTGTCAGTTCAATGCCTTCCTCGAACTGGAGCGAAGGCTCCCAGCCAAGTTCTTTCTGCAATTTCCTTGAGTCGATGGCGTATCTCTTATCGTGTCCCTTGCGGTCCGTTACGAATGTGATAAGGTCCAGGTCTTCGCCTTCCGCCCTGCCCAGCTGTCTGTCGACCGTATTGACCAATACTTTTATGAGGTCAATGTTTTTCCACTCATTGAACCCTCCTATATTATAGGTGTCGGCTATTTGTCCTTTGTGGAAGATGGTGTCAATCGCTCTCGCATGGTCTTCCACGAAGAGCCAGTCACGGACATTTTCTCCCCTGCCATAGACCGGTAGCGGCTTTCTGTGCCGTATATTGTTGATAAACAATGGAATCAGCTTCTCCGGGAACTGGTATGGCCCGTAATTGTTCGAACAGTTGGTAACCAATGTCGGCATGCCGTAGGTGTCGTGGAATGATCTCACGAAATGGTCCGAAGCCGCCTTCGCCGCGGAATATGGCGAATGCGGATGGTAGCTGTTCTCTTCGGTGAAGAATTTTTCTCCATAGACATGATGATGCGCCGAGGATGCTTTCGTGGAGAAAGGAGATTCCAGGCCGTCCGGTGCCGTGATTTCCAGCGCCCCATATACCTCATCAGTGGATATGTGGTAGAAAAGGCATGGCACTCCATTGATTTCCCAAGGCTTTTCCTGGCTTTCCCAATGAATCCTTGCAGCCTGAAGCATTGACAATGTGCCGATGACATTGGTATTGGCGAAGGTGAACGGGTCCTTTATCGAGCGGTCGACGTGGCTTTCCGCTGCGAGGTGGATGATGCCGTCGACATTGAACTTCCGGATTATTTCCAGCACGGTTTCGAAATCGCAGATGTCTGCCTTGATGAAGGTGTAGTTCGGCTTGTCTTTGATGTCGTGGAGATTGGCGAGGTTTCCGGCGTAGGTCAGCTTGTCGAGATTGATGATATGGTAATCAGGGTATTTGTTCACGAACAGCCTGACGACGTGGCTTCCGATGAAGCCTGCACCGCCTGTAATGAGTATATTTCTTTTGCTTTCCATTGGTGTCAGCTGTTTTCAATTTCTTCGATGCAACGTTTCAATGAGTCCGTCCAATATGGTATGCGGATTCCGAACGTCTGCTTGATTTTGGTCTTGTCGAGTACCGAGAAATGTGGTCTTTCCACCGGGCTCGGAAATTCATCGCTGTGGCATGGCCGGATGTCACAGGTATTGCCGCTCATCTCGCAGATGGCTTTCGCGAAGTCGAACCATGAGCAGACGCCTTCGTTGCTGAAGTGGTAGATGCCAGTCTTGTCCAGCTGCCCGGTTTCAATGATTCTGCATATTGTTTCCGCCAGGTCGCCTGCATAGGTCGGTGTCCCCACTTGGTCGAAGACTACCTTCAGGCTTTCCCTGCTGGAGGTGAGGTCGCGCATTGTCTTCACGAAGTTATTTCCGAAAGGGGAGTAGAGCCATGCGGTGCGTATGATTATGCTCGCGCAGCCTGTGGCTTCAATGCTTTTTTCACCTGCCAATTTGGTTTTCCCGTACACGCCCAGCGGCTCTGTCGGCCAGTCTTCCCGGCATGGGATGTTCATGTCTCCCTGGAATACGTAATCCGTGGAAATATGTATGAGTGTGCCGTTTACGGCTTTCATTGCGTCAGCCAGATTGCCTGCGGCAATGTTGTTCAGCAGGTTTGCGGTTTCAGGGTCGGTTTCAGCCTTGTCGACATTGGTATATGCGGCGCAATTCACGATGACATTGACATGATTCTCGCGGACGATGTCCGCAATGGCCTGCTGGTCGGTGATGTCGAGTCTTTCGTATTCTCCGGCAATGTCGGTGAATATGAATCGGTTACGGCTGCTGCGGGAGGCGATTTGCATTTCCCGTCCGAGCTGTCCGTCCGCTCCTGTGACTAAGATTGTATGATTCATTTCAATACTCCAGATCTTTCTTCAGTGTGTCAGGTCCCTCGTTAAGGATGGACATGAGGTATTTTCCGTAATCGTTCTTGAGCATAGGCGCCGCCGCTTTCTTCAGCTGTTCCGCATCTATCCATCCTTGCCTGTATGCAATGCTTTCCAGACATGCGACTTTCAGTCCCTGGCGTTTCTCCAGGACCTCGATGAAGGTGGATGCCTCGGAGAGCGAGTCGTGTGTCCCTGTGTCGAGCCATGCGAATCCGCGTGCCATTGTCTGTACTTTCAATTCATTGGCCTGCAGGAAGTTCTGGTTGACGGCGGTGATTTCCAGTTCGCCTCTTGCCGAAGGCTTTATGGTCTTGGCGATGTCTACGACCTTGTTCGGGTAGAAGTACAGGCCGACTACTGCATAGTTGCTCTTCGGGTTCTTCGGCTTTTCTTCAATGCTGAGGCAGTTGCCGTTTTCATCGAATTCAGCCACGCCGTATCTTTCAGGGTCGCTTACGCGGTATCCGAAAACAGTGGCTTTATGGTGTTCTTCCGCGTCTATTACAGCCTGCTGCAGCATGGCATTCAGTCCTGCTCCGTAGAAGATATTGTCTCCAAGTACCAGGCACGCGCAGTCATTGCCAATGAATTTTTCACCGATGATGAATGCTTGTGCGAGGCCGTCCGGTGACGGCTGCTCCGCGTATTCGAATCTTACTCCGAAGTCGCTTCCGTCTCCCAGAAGTCTCTGGAAATTAGGCAGGTCCGTAGGTGTGGATATGATGAGAATCTCCCTGATTCCTGCCAGCATCAGCACGGAAATAGGATAGTAGATCATGGGCTTGTCAAATATCGGTATCAGCTGCTTGCTGATGCCTTTGGTGATAGGGTAAAGCCTGGTTCCGCTACCGCCGGCAAGAACGATTCCTTTCATAAATTCCTCGAATTTGCTACTAATATACGTGATTTTTTCAGCATCACCCAATAACTGCGGGTCAAATCGTGAATATTAGCTTTTCCTTGCGTATATTTGCACATCTAAACAAAAACATTGAAAAATATGAAGAGATTTTTTATTGTACTGTCGGTTCTGCTGGCATTTGTACAGTGTCGGCCGGCGGCTGACGAACTGAAGGTCGTGTCATTCAATATCAGGATGGGTGTTGCGAAGGATGGTGAGAATTCCTGGGAATTACGCAAGCAGGCTTCTGCCGCCATGGTGAACGAGCTCCGTCCCGATATCATGGGACTGCAGGAGGCTTTCGATTTCCAGGCAGATTATATTAAGGAGCAATGCCCTGATTATGACGGAGTTGGAGTGGGTCGTGATGATGGAAAGTCAGCCGGTGAAATGATGATGATTTTCTTCAATACCAAGACTGTCGAACTGAAGGATTGGGGTACGTTCTGGCTTTCTGAGACTCCGGAAGTTCCGTCTTTCGGCTGGGATGCCGCATGTCGCCGAACTGCCACATGGGCCCTTCTGGAAATGCGCGAGTCCGGAAAGGAGTTCTATTATGTGAATACCCATCTTGACCATCAGGGCCGCGAGGCTGAAAAGAACGGTCTGAAGCTCATCGTGGAGCGCATTGACAGTATCAATCCCAAGAAATATCCGATGGTCCTGACCGGTGATTTCAATGTCCTTCCGGCCGATGCCGTGCTGGATGACCTGGACCAGATAATGTCCAGTGCCCGCGCTACGGCGGAAGTGACCGACAGCATCCCTTCTTTCAATGCTTTCGGCAAACCGTTGAAGCATGCTGCGATAGGGGACCAGTTCGTGGATCTTGCGACTACTGCCGGTCTGACGATTGACTACATTTATTATAGCGGTTTCTCCAAATGTCCTAGTTTCCACACCGTGACGGAGAGTTTCGCCGGAGTGCCATACATCTCTGACCACTACCCGGTTACGGCGGTATTGAAATTCTAGAGGAAATTTACAATCTGCTGAACAGAAATACATTATAAGCGGCATAGCATAGAAGCATGGCTGCGGTAAAATTTCTCCAGCGTCCTGTAGGCATTCTCACGGGCCGGATCCGCAATCTCCTTTGAGTCAATGTCAATCTGCATCACAGGAGCGGCATCCAGTTTATCATTGATAGGCGTCCAGGTAGGAAGTCCCTCGCCGTTAGGATTGCCGGTCTTGCAGAAATTCGCGTAGAAACTCAGGAACAGTTTTGAAATCTTGTAGTCATCTTCAGTCCACGCATAATACTCATTAGTGGAAAGGTTGCCCATTGCATATTCAATGTCTGCAGAATGAACAGCACCATTGATGACAGGAACCGGTTTTTTCCCGGCAGCCTTTTCTTCTGTCGTCTTTTCGCGGACGCCACCGGCAAGAGCCGCTACCTTGTCGCCCATCTTGACTGAGACTTCAGGACGCGGATGATTGTATTTATATCTGAAAACCGGCTGGCCGGAAGTCTTTGCATGATAATCACATGCCTTCCAGGTCGGGAATCCGGTAAAAAGGTCGGAAGCAAGGTCAATGCCTTTCTGGCTGACTACGTCAGCATCGGCAAGAAGACCATAGGCTTCGAAAATCTCATCGGTCATGTCGCCGAATCTTGCAGACATGGCTCTCTTGTAGTTCTCAAGAGTAGGTTCCTGACCGGCCAGAGCCTGAAGAGGGGAGCCTTCCAGAGAATTCCATCCTGCAAGAAGCGGAACTTTTGCCTGTTCGCCTTTCTCAAATACGGCGTCAGGAGTTTCTGTCATGAAGTAACCGTCGAGAACGACGCTGTGCATCCCGTTCGGAGGAAGGAGTTCCTGAAGTTTGTCGGCATCCAAAGTTCTAGCCTCTGCGATGTTCATCAAACCTTTGCTCTCAAGATATGCCTTGCCATCTGCTTCTGCTTTTGCCTGAGGTTCAGCTGCATAAGGGATAACTTCGGCTCCGGAGGAAAGCATTGCTCCGGCGATTTTGCCCTTGGAAAGAGGTGAAACCATAAGGAGGCTGACGGAGAATGAACCTGCTGATTCACCTGCTATAGTGATTCTGTCAGGGTCTCCGCCGAAAACAGAAATATTGTCCTTTACCCAATCGATAGCTGCGACCTGGTCAAGGAATCCATAGTTTCCGCTTCCGCCATAAGCTGATTCTGCGGTAAGTTCAGGATGGGCCAGGAATCCGAACACGCCCTCCCTGTAGTTGGCCGTGACGCCGATTACACCTTCTCTGGAAATGGCCGCTCCATCATAACGTGGTTCGGAACCGGAACCTGCCATCAGCCCGCCTCCATTGAAATAGATGAGGACAGGAAGTTTGTCCTTAGTGGTTTTGGCTGTTGTCCACACATTCAGATAAAGGCAATCCTCGCTGCGTTTCGGACCTCTGAACGACATGTCTCCGTAAATGTCAGGCTGCATAGGGTCATTCCCGAAAGTCTTGGCCTCGCGTACACCCTCCCATTTCAGTGGAGCCTGCGGTGCCTTCCAACGGAGCTCTCCTACAGGGGCCTGGGCAAAAGGAATTCCCAAAAATGTTTTTACGCCATCCTGTTCAAAACCTTCCAGAGTTCCCTGTTTGGTCCTGACTTCCAGACTTACCGTGTCATTAGCGCATGACACCATGGCGATACCGGCCAGAAGTGAAAACAACAATTTTTTCATATCAACAGATTTTTATGTTTTGTGCAGTTTATTTTCGTAACCTGCTTTTTGTTGCAAAAATGATTCCTTGGTTCAGTAAAACTTGGAGTAATCCCCAAGGATTCTTTTTTTCTTATCGTTCATGTGGCTTTTGGTCGCGCCCGTCCGGCGGTGGAGCCTCTGGAGGTTCGCTTCGCTCATCCCGTCAGGCTGTCGCCTGACACCCATTCACAAGGTCATGGGCGACCATGCCTCCAGAGCCGCCACCCCCGTCCGGGCTTCGTCGAGTGGGGATTGTTGAATGTCTATGTTTTCATGTTTTAACGGCGGGACGCGGCCACGCCTCGTTTCTGGAGATATTGAATCCAAAGTCGGTCGCATCCTGCAGAAGGCACAACAGGCACTCAGCCCTGCCGAAGAAAGCCCTGAAAACCAAGAGGAGGACTAAGCAATGTCAGAACACACTTACTCCCTGCAGAAGTATAGCGGACTCAAAAGCCGCCATACCTGCCCAGGGTGTGGCAAGAAACACTGCTTCACACTCTATGTCGATGAAAACGGCGACATACTCGATCACTCTGTTGGACGCTGCGACCACGAATCAGCCTGCGGCTACCACTACACACCCAAAGAATTCTTCCACGACAATCCAGACTTATCTGCCGGTTCAGGAGACTTCTTTATGCGAACCCCTATCAAGATCAAACCAACATTACCACCAAAGAAACCGCTATGCACAATCCCTATACATTACGTGGATCAATCTGTCCGTCCCGCTACCGACAGCACCTTCACAACCTTCCTCAGCACCCTCTTCCCACGAGAAACAATCACCTCCCTCGTAGAAGAATACCGCCTCGGCACCACACGCGACCGTTCAGTCATCTACTTCCAGATAGACATCAAAGGAAGATGCCGCACCGGCAAGGTAATGAAATACAACCCGCAGACAGGCCATCGCATCAAAGACGAAAAAACAGCAGGCAAGATAGACTGGATACATTCGATGATGAAGCGGAGCGGAACTCTCACCACTGACTGGGAACTTACTCAATGCCTCTTCGGCGAACATCTGCTTCCAAAATATCCTGGCAGGAGCGTTGCCCTTGTAGAAAGCGAGAAAACAGCAGTCATATGCTCAGCCTTGATGCCTGACTACATCTGGCTAGCTACCGGAGGTAAATCGCAGCTCGGAGACAAACTCAAAGTGCTCAAAGGCCGCACAGTCACTGCCTTCCCAGACATCGACGGATATGACTACTGGCGCACGAAACTCGCCGAAGTCAAAGACATTGACATCCGAATTTCAAATTTACTGGAAGAAAGGGCCACGCCGCAGCAGCGTGAAGCCCACATCGACATAGCCGACCTTCTCATCTCTGAGTTGGCCTCAGGACACTGTCCCACACCAAGGACACCAACTGTCCCACACAAGGGCTATGTCCACCCACTGGACAACCCCGCTTTCCGCCAGATTATCGAGTATCTGTCACCCGCGAGTTTCGGCCCTGTAGCTATGCTGATGGACGAATTGGACCTTGTACCGATAGCGGTCCATCCACTAGGTTCGAGTCCTGTCCCACAGGATGAATAACGGAACTGTCCCACTTGTCCCTACCGTCCCTTAGCTCTTTGAGCCGGGACGCGGGACAAAGACTATCTCAGGAATGGAAGAAGTATCAGATCGGCAGGCAACCAGTTCACAGACTCCAACTCATCAGGAGCAAGCCACTTTGCGGCCTCGTGCTCTTTGAGTTCCAGATTGCCCGACAAGATGCTGCACCAGTAGCAGTGCATGGTAAGGTGGAAAGCAGGATAGTCATAATCCACAGTGGTGATGAAACTGTCCACGCTGATTTCGGTATCAAGTTCCTCCATAATCTCGCGCCTGAGCGCCTGCTCCAAGGTTTCACCCGGTTCAGCCTTGCCCCCTGGGAGTTCCCACCAGTCCTTGAATTCGCCGTACCCCCTCTGGGTGACGAATATCTCTCCTCTGGAATTGCGGATGACCGCTGCTACTACTGTGATAGTTTTCATAATGACCGCAAAGATAAGCAATACAACTGAACAAGAAAAGAATACAACAATATGAATACACAGATATCAAAAATAACCACCCTGTTCCTCAATTACCCAAAGATGCTCTGCGTCTGGAACGCCACCGAGTTCGTCTTCCTCTCTGACGATTGCGTCGGCTTCAAAGTCAGCACCCCAATCTACAAAGGCACCGTCATCATCACCTGGCAGGACAACGCCTTCTACTCGGTCAACTTCCGGGATATGGATCTCAAGATTCTGGGAATCTCCGATGCAGAGAAGGTGCTGGATGCGGTGAAAGACTATGTTGAGAACGGAGTGGTGTGGGTGTAGGGCAATGCCGATAAATTGATACCTCAGCACGGCAGCTTGCGCAGAGAAACGTCTCGCTCCGCTCGACCCCTCCCACGCTTGCGCGTGGGCCCCGCCCTCTTAACTGCCGAGGGTGGCAGTGTTTCTCTCGCGCAACTGCCGCTGCTGCTTATGCACTTATCATACTATCCATTTTACTTAATGCATCACTAAGAACTCTATTCCCTCTATAGATGTAATCATCAAACAGATCCATCAGTTCGTTCATCTCATTTTCATACTCATCCTGACGCATTTTGTTATATATTTTTAGAAGAATCTTCACGACTTCATCATCAGCTGTCCATACATCCTCAATGCTGGAATAATCTTGTTCTTTTATAAATTTATAGCAACCTACAGGGTCCACTTGAATGCATTTTGCTACATACTCAAGTTGATCATGTATTTCTCTATGTTTTCTCTTGTTCCAACTATTAGAGATGCTTCGATAGAAATCAAACGCATCAGCAGGCAGATGCTTACTATAATAACAGTATGCATTGGCAACAGACTCCCGAGTGTCACTTGCAAATCTTTCTAGAATTGCCCTTGATATTCTTGAATATTCTGGCTTAGAATACATTTTCATAGCAACTTCAACAATCTTTGCAATCGCATTTTCATCACCGCTTGCAAAGATCTTGTCAAGTCTTTTCTCACAGTCCTGTCTAATGTCACTATTGCATAACCCATAGAAGAATATCTGGACGAGAATTTCATGGCTTCTATTATCCAACTCCGACCGATCTATAAAGTCACGCACTGTGTCATTCTTATGATAATAGCACCATTGAATAGCATCAGCTCTCAGCCAAAGTGCTTCAGCACCCATATTCTGAATCAGAGATTTCATCAACGGGAAGTACAAGTCAGAATCAAAGCAGCCTTGGACATACAGGTAATGAAGTGGAAGCGTCTTCAAACTATTGTCCATTGTCTGAGCAAGTTCTGAGATGATGGAATATGATTGTTTCCTTCGTTCCGGAATTCGGCTCATATTAATAAGTGCTTCCAAAGCATTCCCTTGTTTTGAGTTTATTGCTGCTGTAATGAGATTGTTTGCTTTAGTTTCAAGCTCATGTCTACTCCCATTTGCTGGTTCATCCTCAATTGTTTTTTCAAATGGTTTAACAATAATTGATTGTAATATTGGAACTATGGTGTCTATGTACTCGTTTTCAACTTTCATATAGTGTCCTACAATCTGACCGAATGAGTAGCTGTCTTCTTCTGCATAATCCACAGTGATGAAGGGTTTTACCATACACCATGCTGAATGCAGGTCAATTCCGCCCTCAAGCAGTCCTTTGATACCAGCAACCTTGTATAATGTCTGTATATCTTTTCTGGTTGAAATATCCTTGACAAAATCAACATAGAATCTAGGGTTTTTGGCCACACAGTTCTTGAATGCATCTGCATGAGAGTGAAGGGATATTGGTCCGAGATCATCCCGCCATCTCTTGTTTTCATCAAGCTTCAGAAATGAATTAAGCCAATTTTTCAACGACCACTTGAGATAAACATTGTCATCAACGACACCCCCGCAGAAGCTTGCGCACGTAACATAGTTTTTCTCTCGTTTAACTTCAATCCTACCATGGTATCTTCGGCTCAACTCTTGACTACATCTTTTCATTTCCGGTGTTATTCCATGATCAGGAAGAGAGTTGCATATCAATTTCCATTTATCATACATCATAAACGGGAATACACCTCGCTCAAAGATACTATTACCTTTGGAGATAAAGTCTGAAGGTGATTTGTATGAAAGCAACCTGTTTTGATACCAAACTAACATTGTTTCATCCAATGTACTACACCATGCTTTCAAAAGTTTGATAAGAAAGAAATCCAAGCTACCATGTAGATTTTTGTCAAGCAATTGATCCGATTCAACTATAGTGCGAATGACGGAGTCATACATCTTAGGATATTCAGACATCGCGATATAAGCCATTGATAGAGACGTTTCATCATTTAGAGCTATCAACTCTGTAACGATTGGCATTATAACGCTGGCATTATTTGCATTCTTTATGAGAGCGTCCTCATACATTTCAAGTAGCTGTCGGGTGTAATCTTCGACGTACAATCCGCTAAAGATTCTTGTTGTAGAATAACCATAAACTCCTTCTATGGATGTCTTTCTGATAATCTCTACAATGCAACTATGAAGCATGAGCAAGAATTCTTTTGGGAAATTACTATACACCCTCTTACATAATACCTCAACTAATTCATACCCATCTCGACTACGTCCGTTATGTTCAGACTCAAGGTATTGACTAATCAGTTTTGATGTTTCCGTAAACGCAAGCGAAGGGTTGGTTAGAAGCATATCCTGAATATGTTCAGCGGTAAAATACGGGTACCTTTCCACAACCATATTGAATGCATCTATAGTATGGCTATTCCTGTAGTCATTATGTTCTCTCAGTATGTATGAAATAGCGAAATAACGAGAATCTTCGTCCTTGATCTCCTTGATTAATTTGAAGACTTCACTCGGGAATGGATATGAGTATCTTGAGAGACAAACTAAGATTGGTTGGTATAGTTCATGCTCTCGTGTAGTCTCTGGGAAATGCTGCTTGACAATAGACAAAGTTGTTTTGAACCAGTTATTCGAAGAAACGCCACGAAGAAAATGAACCAGCAATTTAATATTGCCGCTACACACATCACGAATAATGGCTTTTTCTTCTTTGATAGGATTCTCCTGGCTGGCTAATACAGAGATGGCAAGAAGTTTTAAGTGCAATCTTACGCTTAATGAGGTTAACAGTCTCTGAATATCCTTTACAAAGAATTCCGGGTCATGTCCACGTTCATAATCAAGAACCGCTTTTACTGTAGATCTTAATTCCAGTCCCTGGAATTTCCCTTCAAGATCAGTAATAAATGACTTACTCTTTGACACATAGAGCCTTGCCAAAGAATAGTCAAAGAAAGTCTGGTGGAAAAACGAAACACAACTTCCATCCTTTAGAATGAGCCCACAGCTCGCTAAGTAAGCAAAAGCTGATTCATACTTTCTATCTGGAACCCATGTCGGCTTTAATGTCTCTGCGTCATTAATCCGCCGGGCAACCTCGAATAGAACATACTCAATATTTTCTGGCAATACATTAGTAGGTGCACCCTGCAGACATGACGACCACAAGGCATCATAGAGTTGAATGGAGCTACTAAAATTTTGAATGGACTTACTTTTATTACAAAGAAAACAATATGTATTAAGGTATTGGGCGGTACCTAATAAAGACAATGTTTTACTATCAATAGATTTTTTGATGCTATTATCAATTCTATCAAGCACATTGCAAACTTCTTCCTTTGATAATTTTCCTAACTCTATGATTTTCGCATTTGCCTTCAATCCATTAAGCGTCTGGTCATATTCGAGGTCATAGCTTCTGCAAGAAACAATAGCTTTCACTTCTGGCCAATTATGCAAAGAGGAAAGAATACTTATCAGATTATTGAGTTTGTTTCGATCATTAGATAAAGATTGAGACAATGCATCTATCTGGTCTATTATCAAAACAACCTTCTCGTGATTGGCTGCATAACAAGAAATGGCGTTCTGAATATCATGGAGAGACACAGGATTATTGTTGTCATCGATAGAATCCGCTTTGATGCAAATATGTTTTATCTTTCTTGCTTCTAGTAAGATTATTAGGTCCTTTAATACAACTGATTTTCCAACGCCAGCATTACCAATGAGTAAGCAGATCCTATCAGATTCATCATTACTCTCTTCAAGTAACCATGATTGTAATTCATTTACTTGATTCCTATGAATATGTGAGCCCGATAGGCCATGAAATTCAGACTGTATTGAATTAAATGCTAGTCTTTGTTCTCTCACAAAATGCTCTGCTGAGGAATGCAAGTCTCTGAATGAATTAATTCTTTCATCGTATATTTCAATCCATTCGTTTATAACGCTGTCGGAATTATCCCTAGTACAGACAGCATCTTGACTAAAATGGACTCTCCATGTTTGTTGCCCGGAATGCGCATTTTGTTCTACCTCATCTACATCTGAATTGTTAATGTGCATCCAAAAGAAACGCTCATTCTTTGTATCACAGGCGATAAAAATAACAACTTCTCCTTTGTGAACTTTGCAATAACCATATAGAGATATCGGGACATCATAACATATGTTTCTTGCATCTTCGGCAATAGTTATATGTTTAACTTGTACCGTAAGTTTTGCTATGCTTCTTCCTTCTTCGTCACAAAGCTCTAAATATCCATCGATATCTGCCAAAGTGCCACCTATCTGTAGCTGTGAACAGTCTACAGATTTATGTTTAAAAATGTCTTTTATCAGCGAGATTGAGTCTTCGTCAAGTATCTTCGAAGAATATAATGAGCGACTAGGTTTTATCACCATCTAGATAGATGCATGTTTAATGTGTTAATATTATCACTTTTGCTCACTACAAGAGTTCAGTAGTTCTCTAGCGTCAATATTTAACAGCCTTGCAATCTCGAACAACTGTTCAATAGAAGGCTGACATCTATTTGAAGCCCATCTAGATACTGTTGTTTCACTCTTTCCCATTTGTTCTGCAAGCCACTTTGATGTTCTGTTATGCTCAACGAGAGCAACTTTCAAACGATTGAAGCTGAAGGTCCCTTCCATAATATTATGAATATGTTTTTATTGATTCTTGCTTTAGCTACAAAGATATCATTTTTCTACAATTAAATTACAATATTTGATAACTAATCCTCGAATGTAAGCTATTATTCACTATATTTGCACTTGTTGAACTATAGATTCGTCATGATTAAATAAATATCAACATGCCACCGATAGTTTAAATGTATTTGTGAGTAAACATTCAGTAATCAAGAGATTACATGTATTAGTTCATAGAGTTTTTGTAACTTTGTAAAAAGGTATATGGTTATATGGGAATTCTGAATGAAAAGTCCGCGAAACCTTTTATCAAATGGGTCGGCGGAAAAACACAACTGCTTGATGAGGTAAGAAAGTCTCTTCCCTCAAACTTGAAGGATATGAAGGATGTTACTTATGTAGAACCTTTTGTGGGTGGAGGTGCAGTCCTTTTCTGGATTCTTCAGGAATATCCAAATATCTCTCGCGCTGTTATCAATGATATCAATGCAGAACTTATCTGTACTTATCGAGCAATCCGTAACAATGTCGATGACCTGATTCTCCAACTCTCGTCTATCCAGTCTGAGTATATCGCACTCGATACTGATGCTCGTAAAGACTATTATCTTGAGAAGAGAGCTCTCTTCAATTCTAGGAATATCTCTGAGGTTGAGACAGCTGCGCTGTTTATTTTCCTCAATCGAACATGTTTTAACGGACTTTATAGGGTTAACTCGAAAGGTGCCTTCAATGTACCTCATGGAAAGTATGCAAATCCAAAGATCTGTGATGAACAGACATTGCGAGCTGATTCTGCCCTTCTTCAGAGAGTGGAAATACTTTGTGGAGACTTTGAGCAGACCGGCGCATATAAGGGTCAGAACACAATCTTCTATTTTGACCCTCCGTATCGTCCTCTTACCGAGACCTCTGCATTCACATCTTATGATAAGGATGGCTTTGATGATAATGAACAAAGACGCCTTGGCAGATTCATCGAGGATATAGCAAGCAATGGCTCATGCTTCGTAGCAAGCAATTCCGATCCCAAGAATGTGAATCCGGATGAGAACTTCTTCGATGCTCTTTATCACAAGTTCACCATCAAAAGGGTAAGCGCTGCCAGAATGATAAATTCCAAATCAGATGGCCGCGGCCCTATTTCAGAAATCATGGTTACTAACGCCGTTATGGCATAACAATATGAGAAATTTTGACACATGGCTTGCCGCATTTCGCCCTTCTATCGCGGATTACAAATACTATGTAGATTTTGAAAAGGTTTTCAGGAACGTTGAAGCAATCAAGGTTCCTTTGAACATACTTAACTCACTCATCGGTTCAAAAAACATTGAAGAAGAGTTTAAGGCCATCCTTAAGAAATATCCGGAGACTCTTTCTTGCATTCCTATCCTGATTGCTAAACGAGAACTCGAGATTTTGGCGATGGATGAAGAAGGCCAAATTAACTTCAGATTCTTTGAGCAGAATTGCTCGATTGATGATTATGCAGCGTTCATGCGTAAAACGGGATTGTTTGACCTGATGCAGAATCATATCGTCAACAACCTCGTTGATTATGTTTCAGGTGTCGAAGTTGGTCTTGACTCTAATGCTCGTAAAAATAGAGGTGGCCACCTTATGGAAGATCTTGTTGAGAGCTATATCCAGAAAGCTGGTTATGTGCGCGATGTGAACTACTTCAAAGAAATGTACATTCATGAGATTGAGTCAAAGTGGGGTATCGATCTTTCCTCTATCTCAAACAATGGTAGTGCAGATAAGAGATTTGACTTTGTCATTAAAGGCAAAGACACGATTTACGGTATTGAGACTAACTTCTACTCTTCCGGTGGCTCTAAACTGAATGAGACCGCTCGTTCATATAAGACTATAACTATGGAAACCAAGGACCTCGGTTACTTCAAATTCGTTTGGTTCACTGATGGTCAGGGTTGGGGCAGCGCTCGCAATAATCTCAAAGAAACATTTGATGTCCTTGAGGACCTCTATAGCATCTCGGACATGGAAGATGGCATTATTGCCAAGAAACTCAAGTAGATATGGCAAAGAATATTTACACGCATTCAATTGAATTAAAAACCATAAAAATCAAGAATGCACCTCGTAATGAGTTTGCAAAGAAACTTGTCGAATTGCCATATCGAGGTTATGAAGTAGAGAACATCGTTGATGGCAGAAAGATAGTTATCACAAAACCAGGAGGAAAGTCAGTCTACGGACACCCTAAGAAAGACGACTTTCTGGTATTTATCTATAATCCTGCAGATGATTCGCTTTGGCAAGTATCTCATAAACAGATTTATCAAGATCTCGAAGAAAAATCCAAAGAGGATGCTCAGAAGACAAAGGAGCTTATTAACCTATTTGAGAAAGTTCTCAATGGTATAGACCCTGATGACATTATCGACGATATTACTGCATGTAATTTCCAAAGTGGCGAGCTTCCAGAGGTTTTAATCAAAGCATACAAGTGGATTTGGGGGCAGGAGGATGTCAACTATCCTTCAGGCGATGGGCGAAACATGTCGTGGAAGCCTATTGCAGAATTAAGAGATAGTCTCTGAACATTATGATAGCACCATTTTACAAATCTGAAAACAGAGATTTTACTCTCCTGAAAGGTGATTGTATCGAACTACTCAACTCTTTTGATTTCAAGTTCGATATGATTTTTGCTGATCCTCCTTACCATCTTTCAAATGGTGGTATTAGTGTTCAGAGCGGTAAAATGGTGTCTGTTAACAAGGGGGACTGGGATAAATCAAAAGGATTCGAAGAGGATTATCTATTTGATAAGTCCTGGCTTGAAGCATGCCGCAACAAATTAAAAAGCAACGGCACTATCTGGGTAAGTGGAACCTACCACAATATCTTCTCAATAGCTCGATGTCTGAACGAGCTTGGTTTCAAGATTCTTAACTGCATCACATGGCAGAAGAAGAACCCACCACCTAACCTTTCATGCCGGTATTTTACATACTCTGCGGAATACATCCTTTGGGCTCGTAAGGAGCAGAAGGTTGCTCATTTCTTCAATTACGAGTTAATGAAGGAAATAAACGGTGGTACTCAGATGAGAGACGTTTGGACGCTACCTGCTATCTCTGCATGGGAGAAAAGTTGTGGTAAGCACCCAACTCAAAAGCCATTGTGTGTTCTTGCCAGAATTATTCAGGCCTCTACAGAACCAGGAGCCTGGATATTAGACCCATTTACCGGAAGTAGTACAACTGGTATTGCTGCAAGTCTCCTGGACCGCCGCTTCCTTGGTATTGACCAAAGTGAGGAATTTCTGAAAATGAGTCAGGCTCGACGTGAAGAGCTCAACAGTATTGCTAAGAAGATGGAGTATTTGGACAGGCTTCAGAAACAAGCAAAACTCTTTCAAGACAGCGAGGTCAAAGTACTTCGCGATTCTGGCGCCTATTATGGTCCAGATTTACCGTTCTAATAAAAAGATTATATTTAGCTGTTATTGTAGGAATAACTTTTAAACAATCATGAAACGACTTATACTTATTCTTTCAGTAGTGTTTTCTCTAATCTCATGTAGCAAAGAAAGCAATCAGACCACTCTCGAAAGACTTTGCAACAAATGGGAACTTACACGCTGGGAACATTATAAAGAAGGAGTTCTTGAAACAACACAGGAAGGAAACTTTACGACTCAGTTTTACACATTTTCCAAAGAAGGTACTGTGAAAATCATAAAAAACGATGGATCGGTAGCTGAGTACACATTCTCTTTTAACGAGGATACTCAGATTTTGACAATACCTAAGCTTAACCATGAATATAAGGTTCTATCTGTTTCTGGTACAGATATGAAATGGCAATATGACAGTTGGGCTATTGGCGGAAACGGTCCAATCGAATACCAATCGTATTATTATTTGAAGCGTCGATAATAATCCACTATATAATGAATTACCTCCACGACTGGGTTCCATGCCCTTCCTGCGGCTGCGAGGCGTACTGGGATGGATCTGTGTACATCTGCGACCAATGCGGCTGGAGCGGAGATTATGATGATATTGAGGAGTAGAAGCGTTTTGTCGACGTCCATTCGATGGTGGCAGTGGTGGCCACTATTACAAAGTGGTGTCGGTCAAGTGTCCTCCGCTGTCGCTGCGGCCACATCACCGACCTTTCTCATTTGCCACGCGCAGTGAGACTGATTGCGTATTCCCTGCGCTGACGCTCCGGTCAGTACGCATCAGACTCACTCTACCCCACCCACACGTTCCGGCCATTCGGCCTTCACTTACGGGGAATATGGTAAGCTGCGGTCAGCAACCTCCGCTGCGCTCTGGTTAAACGAGGGCGTCCCTATCTTCTTCTGCCGCCACCTATCGGGTGTTTTGCACAATACTCCATCGCGTCCCTTTCAATCTCTTCATCTGTCTTATTGCGCGTATCGGACATCCAGGTCTCAATCTCTGACCGCTTGAAAAACAGATGCTTTCCCCTCTTGTAGTAAGGGATTAAGTTCTCCCTGACCCACCCATAAATCGTAGGCGCAGCAGGATGCGTCGGCATAAAGGCCGTCAGGTCCTTGACGTTCAACCATTCCGGAAATGCGCTTGCGGGTTCCGGCTCTGCAGTCAGTTTGTCCAGCTTCGTGTTAATGCTGCGAAGCAACTCAGCAATCTCGCCAATCAGGCCGGGAATCATCTCGAATGTGTACTTGTCCATAGTATCTAATTTTGATGTTGTAAGTTGTTGATTAAAGTTGCAAATAACATATTATAGATTATTGATTATCAAATAAATAACTCTTTCGGAAACTTTAACAATTTTTAGTAGAAAAAGTTTGGCGAACTGCTATTTCCAGCCTTATCTTTGCCACCGTAATCGTTGCGCGTAACTAGTTAATTTACAATTATTTATTAACTAATTTTTCTAATACAATTTATGGAAAACAAAGAAAAATCAAAGTACACCGCTGAGGAGATAAAGAACGCTCCAAAGGCTGGTGGAAAAGAGCTGGATAATGCCCAATTTCCGTGCTATGGAGTCAAAGTCATCTATCATGACGGACGCGTTGTTGAAGAGGTCTATCCCGACGGAATGGAGAAGCCAAGGCTTCCCTGGGAGTCAGATGAAGATTACAATGAAGTTGAACCACCTTTTGATGAGTAATTCTATGGTAAACGAGGAATATTGCAACAAGGTGTACTTCTCAGGTCTCATGCCAGAACGTTGCTATAAGACGTTCAAAGGACTGGAAGATATTCTCGCCCGATACGGTGTGAAAAGCGAACTTATTGAAGGCACTAAGGACATCTGGTGCCGAGATTATATGCCTATCCAAATTATGAGCAACAGGTTCACCCTGTTCAGATATGAGCCGGACTACCTACTGGATACGGACGAGCATAAGGCGTCTATCACTGACAACAGCCTTGCATCACGGTACATCGGCACATCATACCTTCATGATTGCCGACACATCAAACTTGACGGCGGCAACATCATTTCTGGCTATGGCAAGGTAATCATGACATCAAAGGTATTCGAAGAGAATTCCCATTATGCTCCGTTAAAACTGCTGGAGCAGCTGACAAGGATCTTCGGCGCCGAGATCATCATACTTCCATGGGATGCAAACGAAATCTATGGCCACACAGACGGCATAGTCCGCATCATCGATGAAGACACAGTTCTTATGACCAACTATACCCAGTTTGATTCAGATATGGCAGCAAGGTTCAGGCGCATCCTGGAGGCCCATTTCGAGAACGTGCATGAGCTCAGTTTCAAAGCCGTCAAACCGCACAAGTACAGCTGGGCCTACATCAACTGGCTGCAGACAGACAGGGTGCTGATTCTCCCGAAATTCGGCGTTCCCGAAGACCAGGAAGCGTACGATCAGATATCAAGGCTCATGCCCCACTACAAGAGTCGCATTGAGATGGTGGACGCAACTGATCTCATCCGCTACGAAGGTGGTCTAAACTGTGCAAGCTGGACCGTCTACGATACCCCGAACCGTGACCTGCCTTAGGCCTGCATTTATTCTTCTACTCTGATAAACTGCCATTTCTTCTGGCATTGTGTCTGGGGAATCTTCTTGTTGTGCTCATCGTATAGAGGAACATTCTGACGCACATCCTGACCGACACTGCGTTTCTCGGTTTGTTCGTACGGAATATCCTCAATCCATGTAAGCTGCTTCATTGTCGCTTCGTTGATGCCATTAGGAAAGAACCAATCGAAAGCATGAGTTGAATACGGATCTGACTTGATTTTGGATATCACTCCGCCATTCTTGGTATCATATACAGTGAAGTCCCTGATAAGGAAAGACGCCCTGTACTGCTTTGACTCGTTCTCGAAGCATACATCAATACCGGAAGTATGAAGATTGAGCGCTCCGAATTCGTAGTATGGATAAGTCTTGATGCCACGATCCTTCAGGTAGTAAGGCGTATGCAGATTGGTGTGGTACATAATTGGGTCAATGTGACCACCCTCAATCTCATCATGGTAGTACAGTTCAATTTTGTTGAACTTGATATCATAGCCAAACCAATCATCACCTTTCACACATTCAACATGAAAATGACCGCCATATATGACATATTTGGCTATCGGCAAGAATACATCGGCAATCATTGCCGCACCCTTCTCATCAGGAGTGAATACTGCTGATTCGGAAGGTCCGAGTTTCTCTGTCCTACGTGCATCAAATTTCTTAAGGGCCTGTCTAAGTGCGTAATCCATAACGAATGTCCGATTAATTGTCCATAGCAAAGATACGAATCAATTCCGAGGCGACGACTATCTTTTCTGTTAAAAGATATTAAAAGCGGTCAAGTTCAGCATCCTCCGCTATCGCTACGGTTGCTCAGCTTGGTTCCAGCCACTTCGGGACT
>ULPF01033281.1_pt1 | contig 29546 bp, 29 predicted proteins | sample 1953271 | NCBI WGS metagenome assembly ULPF01 (sample SAMEA4835622, study PRJEB28245) | human gut metagenome | biome: gut microbiome; material: fecal sample | place: Denmark | collected 2008
ATTTTAATAATAAAAAGCCTTGTGGCTTTTTTATTTTTTTATTAAGTTTGATATTAAAACTCCTAGTAACAAGAATATTATTCCTAATATTAATTCTACAATGGTGATTTTTTCTTTAAATACTTTTATTATTAAGAGTATTATACTTGATAATAATACTCCTAGTACAAAGGAATATAATTTATTTTCATGCTTCTTTAGAAGATAATCTATTATCTTTATTAGAGTAATGATACCTAGAAATACTCCTAATAGAAATGGTATTATTATTTTTATATTGGTTAATATTACAGATATAGAAGTAATATTACCTATGGAAGATAATATTATATTATATGTTCCTAGTATCATAAGAAGGGCTGAAGAAGATACTCCTGGTACTACTGTGCCTATGGCTTCAAGAAGACCTGAAATAAATAGTATTATAATATCCAAAATATTTCCTTTTAATATATAGTTACTATTTAAATTAGAAATTGATATTATAAAGAATATTATAAAACTAGTTCCCACAATTATATTATCTTGTTTTTTTACTTTTTTTATTATTTCTGGTAATCCACCTATTATTAATCCAATGAAAAATAACATAGTAATTTGATAGTATTTATCTAATAGTATGGTTATTATTTTACTAAATATAATTATAGATATTATTATTCCTATACCAAGTGGTAAGAGATATTTTAAACTTTCTTTTTTATTATGTTTAAAGTTATTTATATATTCTACTGATTTATCATATACTCCTAGTGTTATGGCAAGTACAGATCCTGATACTCCTGGTATTATTTTACCTATTCCGATTATGAATCCTTTTAGTAGATTTAACATTAGTGTATTTCTTTACATACTCCTTTATCTGGCTTATAGAAACAATGATTTTTGTATCTACCAGAAAGGGATTGATACCACCAAGTACTTTTACATGATGTTCCTTCTGGCGGAGCATAAAACCATAAGGCATTAGTTGCAGGATAGTAATATTCTCCGCGGATAACTCTTTCTGCTAGAGAAGATTCTAAAGCTGTGGGATTGCCATAGAATAAAGAACTTGAAGTTCCCGAGAAACCACCAGGACTTTGATAAACCATTTCGGATATACTTCTAATATCTTTAAATGTTAAGCAGTCTGCGAGTACTCTATTTATTCCGACGTTTCCTACCATTAACATGCCTAGATTACCTTCACCAACCGCTTCTGCACGCATTAATCTTGCTAGCAGTTCTTTTTCTTTTTCTGTATATTTAACAATCATATGTATCACCATTATATTATATTAAACCAAAAGAAAATAAGACTATTAAAGTCTTACTTTGTTAATAAACTTAATGCTTCTTGTAATTGATTATCTGTTTCTATACTTGGATTTTTATAATAATCTTCAGATAGTATTACTTCATTAGTTGGCTTTACCCCTATTTCATTTATGAAGTTACCATCAGGTGTTAACCATTTTTGAGTAGTATATTTTATCATACTTCCATCTAATAATTTTCTTGTTTGCTGAACAGTTCCTTTTCCATAACTGTTTTGTCCTACAACCATTCCCTTATAACTTTCTTTAATTGCGGAAGCTAATATTTCAGAGGCTGAGGCTGAAGAACCATTTATTAGAACTACTATATCATAAGTTCTTTTTTCTTTAGTGGTATCTTTTTTCTTTACTGTACCATTTTCATCTTGTAGTTGATAAATAACTTTACCTTTTTCTAAGAATAGATTACATATATCGGTTACTGAGGTTAGGTAACCACCGCTGTTATCGCGAACATCAATGATAAGACTATCTACATTTTCTTTTTCTAACTTTTCCAGTTTATTTTTGAATTGTTTATAAGAACTATTAGCAAATAGTGATATTTTTATATATCCTACTTTTTTATTGTTTTTTTCTATCACTTCACCAGATACATATGGTATATCTACTTTACTTAAATTTATTGTTACTTCTTTTTCTTCATTATCTCTTATTACTGTTAATACTACTTTATTTTTACCGCTGTTCTTTATGTAGCTTGATACATCGTTTCCAGTCTTTCCTTCAAGGCTTTCTCCATCCATCTTGGTAATTACATCGCCTACTTTTAGTCCTGAAGTATCTGCTGGAGAATTTTCAAATATTTCTATTACTACTATTTTGCCATCGTTATATGTAGCTACACTGCATCCTATTCCTTCATAACTTCCATTTATTGTTTCATCAAAGGCTTCAGTATCATTTGTATTTGTGTATGTTGTAAAGGTATCACCAACTGATGAAATCATTCCTTCTACTGCTCCATCGATGATAGTACTTTTATCTAAATCGCCATAGTAATTATCTACGATTGCATAGTATGTATCTATTACTTTATCTAAATCTCTAGTTACTTTAAAATAATTTTTACCAGTAAAAATACTAATTATTCCAAAGCACATTAAGAAACCTATACCTATAGAAAATATCATTACTATTACTACTTCTTTAACATTATATAAATCTTTATCTTTATTTTTTGATATTTTTATTTTATTTATTAAATTATTATCTTTTTTTATACCTTTTTTACTTTCTTGTGTGTTCTTTTTAGTATTTGTATTTGTTTTTTCTTTGATATTTTTATTTGTTTTTGATATTTCTTTTTTCTCTTTTTTATTAATGTCATTCTTTTTTATAGTCATACTATCATCTCCATATTAATTTTATCACATTAGAGAAAAAAAATATATAATTATAAGAAAAAAATATAACTATTTTTGTTATACTTTTACTATTTCTTTTGGTCTTAATATTTTATACATTATATATGAAAATAATCCTGATAATATAAATATTGTACTTATGATAAGAAAATTACTTAGTATTATACTAGTTACTTTGCTTAAGTTTATATAATAAATTGTTGTTTTAATTAATACTTTTATGGCGACTGCTAATAAAGTTATTAATACTCCTGAAGATATTAATGTTATTCCTATTATTTTTAGTATTGATATTTTATCTTTTACTAATATAAATAATAGTACCATTAATAATATTATTAATAAATATACTATATACATAATTAATCTCCTTTTAGAGATACTTCTATATCATAAAGAAAATCTGAAATATCTTGTTTATGTCTATCTGAAGATATTATTACTTTATTTTTTAATTCTTCGCTTATATTAGGAGTAGAATTTATACCTTCAATTATCATATTATACATTTCATCATTACTATATTTTGCTTCCTTATTATTTCTTAGACTATATTTTACTATAGAGTCTAGTACTAATTTTAATTTATTATTTAATGGTTCTGAATTCATTAATATATTCATTTCTTCTTCAGTTACATTTAATTCATTTTTTACTTGGTAATAGGTATTATTATAAGTACCATTATCATTAGTTAATAAGTCTTTGATATCTATATTATTTATTATTTTATCTGTTCCATTTTCATTTGTTACATTTATTATTACTGCATATGTACCCGCAATTGTACATAAGGCTGTTAATACCACTATTATTAGACTTATTAGTATTATATTATTTTTCTTCATATATTTCACCATTAGTATTATTAACAAATAATAGAAAAAGATACATATATTAGTATGTATCTTAATATTAGGCTATTACTGTTCCGCCATTAGCATCATAATCTATTGTATATGTTTGTACTTCTTAATTTGTACTTGTGTATATTGATTGTCCATCTATTACTATTTTAGAATTAAATGTTTTACCTATTTGAGTGTTTTTGGTATCACTGCTTAACCATACTCTAAGAGTTATATCTATTGTTTCGCCCGCAGGTAATATGATATCTTTTTTTATGATGCTATCTGTTAATGATGATAAAGTTTTTACTCCTTCATCATCTATTTTTATTTTTATATATTCCGGTGAAAATGTATTATCACTAGTGGATAATAATTTTACATTAAATTTATAGTCGACATTACCATTATTTCTTATTGTAAATACATATGGTTCTATCTGCCCTCCTTCAGTATCACTCATTGGTAATGTATTTGATAGTGATATATTATTTGATTTAGATACTGCTTCAATTGATAATAATCCTGTTTGATATTCTGTTGGATTTTTAGCATAATTGTCTTTATTAAAATATGATTGTGTAGTAGTTGTTATTGCCACTATTACAAGTATTATTGAAAAAACAATTGCACTTATCTTTATGATATTTTTCTTTTTCATAATATACCACCTTTCCTATTATTCTATATATACTCTTACTGTTCCTATGAATGCTGAATTCATATTTTCATTGTTTGTTTGTTCATAATCTATCCACATACCTATATCTATATCTGTAGTGCTTAATTCATTTAATTTTCCTTCATATAGTAAGTAGGTATTGTTGTTAAATTCATATCCTTCTTTTCCTTTTAAATTATTACTTAAAAGATTATTTTTATTCATTTTGCCATTATTGTAGATACTAAATCTTAAACATTCTTCTGGTAATTTTTTTAAATTGTACTTTTCATAGTTACTTGTTTCTTCAAGTACTATGATATAATTTATTTCTTTTTGATTAGTATTATTAAGAGTTATCTTTTTTATATCTATTAAATCTTTGATATTAACTTCTTCTTTGTTTTGATATACTATTTCAAATATATAGCCATCATACCTAATATGTTCACTCTTTTCAACTATTATGCTTAAGTCATCTTTTATTACTTCAGCATAATCATTTTCATAATATATTATTTTTATATTATCTTGTTTGGTATCCACTTCTTTTTTTACTTTATATGGTTTATTATCAACAATTAATGTATTATTTTCTTTTATTATGTTTTTTGAATAATATATTTTACCATTTTCTTCTTTTTTCTTTATTGATACTAAACTTAAATTAGTATAGAATTCATCGTTTGTACTTGTCATATCACCATTTCTTACAAGGATGGTTTCATCTTGATATGTTACTTCAGTGCTTCCATCTGATAAGTATAATATATTCATACCTAAAGCATTTTGTTTTATTTCTCCAGTTAAACTTTTTCTTACTGCATTTGAATTTAATACACCTTCTTCATCTACTGCATAATTATTATTAACAGGATATACTCGTAAGTATGTGCCGTCATTATATTTTATTAGAATTGTTTTATCTGAATAAAATATTACTTTACCGTAATTAAATGTTTCTTCATTAATTTTTATAACTACACCTTCATTATTACTATTTTGAACACTATTAGTAAATAGTTTATCGGCATATTCTGGAGTTATTGGTGTTCCATCTAATATTGATTCATCACTTGAAGTAAATTTTACTATTACTCCATTTGATTCATATGTTAAAATTGATGAATCTTTTATATTTTTCATAATAAGTGAAAATGCTATTATAAATACTGATAGTGAAAAAAGAAGAGATATTGTTAGTATTAACTTTCCATTTCTTATTAGAAATAATATAAATGGTGAGCGATATTTTCTTTCTTCTTCTACTGTAACATTTTGTTTATCTATTTCTTTGACATGAAATCTATTGGTTTTTGGCATAACTTATCACCTTCTTACAACGGTAGATTTACTTTTCTTTTTAGTGGCTATTCTCTTACATAATTTTACTATATCATAAGATAATATTGCTAAACATGGTATTAGGACTATTATTATTAATCCTCCTTTTGAAGCTAATAGTGCTTGTACGTAACCTAGTTTTGGTATTTTATAGATTACTTCTCCTATTACATTTTGCTCTTGTGCTAAAACAAAATCTTCAACATTATTATTATCTCCCTTAGTTTGAAATTCACGTTTACCAGTATTTGAATTAGTAAATACTTGTTTTATTCTATGAGTTACTATTATATTTGAAAGTCTTGGATCGGATGATACAAATGTTATAATATCACCTACTTGTAATTCTTTAGCCTCTCTCTTCTTTGTTATTACTACATCATTAGGCATTATTTCTGGTATCATTGAACCTGTTAATACTACATAAGCATTATATTTAGGTGGAGTATTATCTCCTTTAGCTGCACGAATTTTAATGTCTGCAATATAAACTAATAGTGTTAATCCAATTAATAATAACCATATAAAAATAGCATATGATATAACACTGGAAATGAATTTTAATGGTTTTATTTTTTCTTTTACTATTTTAACATTGTAATGTCTTACTCCAAAATAATTTTTATTTTCTACATTGTTATAATCCATACTAACGCTCCCTATTTCTATTCTATAGTAATTATACATTAAAATTTGTAATATTACAATAAAATTTGAATAAAAAATTGACAAAGAAACATTTGTTTGGTAAAATTATATATGTATTTGGGGCTGTCTTTGGTTTCGACGAAAATATTTGGGCTTAATTAGCAAGACGAGTATCTCTTACGTTACAAGAGTGAAATTAAATATAACTGGAAACAGCTATACAAACGCTGTTGCTTATGCCTAACCTATAGGTAGCGACAGGTTCTACTAATTCTTTGTCTGTGAGAATTAGATAGGACTTATAAAGCAGACTATATTATGATTTTTGTTTAGACTTCATAACGAATAAACATAAACTAGTAAGCAATTATGATTGTAAGTTATCTACTTGCTTATGAATTTTAATAACTTACTAATCTTGTAGAAGGTTAAGCTGCTGTATTTGCGGACAGGGGTTCGATTCCCCTCAGCTCCACCATTAAGAATGCAAAAGTCTTATAAAATAAGGCTTTTTATATTTTTATGTTTATTTAGGTACATTTTAGGTACATATTTATAACTAATTTTATTAATTTTCCAAACGAAAGGAAGATTAATAATGAATAACTATTGTATAAACTTAAAAAAGAAAAAGAACAAATCATATTGTAAATTAATGAATAAAGAAATAACATTTTCTCTTTGCAAGGAATGTGTGTAAATGTCAATATAAAAACTACTCTCAAATTAATTGAAAGCAGTTTTATTTTATTTTACCATTTACAACATAAGCAAGGTAATTATATTGGGAAAAGAATATTGACTCTAGAGAAGAATTTGTTAAAGTTTTTAGAAGAAATTGTCTAAAATAAAGGAGCTACAATTAAATATAATAATTTCATTGTTGCTCTCTTTTATATATTTTCTAATGATATTCTATGAAATTGTTTAAATTTGTGCTTTTTCTTAGTATATTTTTTTACTTCTTTATATAATTTAGTTCTACCTAAATATATATAAACATCTTGTAATCCTTCTTGCTTACATTCTTCTAAAATTTTTAATAATTTTTGTTGGTAATTGTCTGTTATTTGATCTATTTTTATAATTCCATAATGTGGTTCTTTTTTCATTTCTTTAAAATCAATATCATAAGTAATTATACATTGTTTATTTTTTACAGCATATTCAAATACTTCCCTATCTTTTTTACCTTTTAGATTTTGATTAGCATGTTCTACATTATAGCCATTGGCTAATAAAGTTTTTTTAATTGACACCGGAATATTTTCATCGAGTAAAAACTTCATCGTGCACCTATTTCTTCGTAGTCTTGATAATATTTATTATAGGTTCATTTGCTATATAATATAATAGACTTTTTAAAATGGTTTCTTCATTTTTATTTTTTAGGGATGGATATTCTTTCTTTATCAATTCAACAAAATTATCTAAATCTTTTTCATCATCTCCACAATTGGCAATAAAATATTCATAAATTACTTTTGGTGTTATCCTTGTTCCTTTTATAACTGGTTTTCCATTCAGTATTTCCTTATTTTTGTTAATAATATTTTTATAATCTAACTTTTTTATTCTATTTTTTAATATTATACATTCAATAAATAATATTACACGGTTTAAAAAAGTATTACTTTTTTTCTTCTGGATTTTTTCTTCTTTTTTGATAAAATCATGACCTAGTTCCATAACTAATTCAGGCATCATAATCAAATCACCGCTCCTTTTCTCACGATATATTTTCATATTTATCACCTTATTAATATTATGTGATAAAGTATTTTTTATTATTCTCTTCTATCTTACAACTTAATTATAGCATAAGTAAAATGCCAGAGCAATAATAAATTGTCTACTATTTTATATTTTTTATAACAAAAAGTCAATAACTGTGAATAAATATTTTTATTTAGCATATTTTTTATTATGAGAACAATAATACATGATTTAGAGGATACCTCTTTTTTGAGGTTAAATGATACTGATGTTTTAGTTAGTGATGCAGAAAAAAGCTGCATAGGATGTTTTTCTTGCTGGGTTAGAAAACCACTGGAATGTGTACATAAGGATAATATTACTTATAATGGTAAAAAAATTTTAGAAAGTGATGAACTTATTATTATTAGTAAATTTACTTATGGTACTTATAGTAGTAAAGTTAAAAAGATTATTGAAAGAAGCATATCATTTGTTGAACCTTTCTTTACTATTAGAAATGGTGAGATACATCATAAAGTTAGAATAGATAAAAAAATCAATTTTAAAGTTTATTTTTATGGTGAAAATATTACTGAAGAAGATAAAAAAATTGCCACTAGGTTTGTAGAGGCTAATATGAATAATTTGAATACTAATTATCCAGAAATTTATTTTTATAATGATTATAAGGAGATAAATATATGAAATTATATGTAAATGGTAGTCCAAAATTAGAAAATGGTAATTCTAATTATTTTCTGAATAAAATTAAAGACAAGGAAAAGATTAAATGTGTATATAGGGATAGATTTAGCGATATTTTAAAAGACATTAAAAAGGTGGATACTATTATTTTATGTTTTCCTTTATATGTTGATGGACCTACATGCAAAATAATTGAATTTATGGAATATATTCTAAGTAACAAGATTGATATTAGTAATAAAAAAATTTATACAATTATTAACTGTGGTTTTTGGGAGGCTAAACATAATAGAACTGCTTCATTAATTATAGAAAACTTTGCCAAGAAAAATAAAGCAAAATATATGGGCTCTTTTAATATTGGAGCTGGAGAGATTGTTGGTAAGTGTGAAAAGTTTTGGTTATATAAATTGATTTCTATACCTTTTTTGATTAAAATTAAGAAGTTCAAAGAATGTATAGATAATGGTAATGAAATTATATTAGAGACTACAATTAGACCAATGACTAAGAGACTATATGTTTTTATGGCTAATATTAACTGGAAAAGACAAATGATTAGAAATGGCTGCTATAAGTAAATAGAAAAGAAGAGAAGACTATATTTTTAGGTTTTCTCTTCATTTGTAAATAAACTTTTTATATTTTTTGATGGCATTAAGACATAGACATCTTTGTCTATTTTAACATCATATTCACCACTTAAATCATCAAATGATTCGCCATCTATGCATAGTGGTTTTTTTATTGGTGTATTAAATTTGAACTTGAAGTTGTCTGTTTTATAAAAATAAAATCCCGGTATTTTACTGGCATCATATTTAGCAAAGAAATACAATGTCTTTACTACATCTTTTAATTTAGTGATGTTACACATTAAAACTTCAAACTGATTGTCATTTAATTTAATATCTTTATAAAAATTATTAATACCCGCTACTCTATTAGCATTTGTTATAATGGCAAATGAGAATAGTCCACGATATTCTTCACCATTTATCTCATAACTTATATCATATAGTTTTACTTTTCTAAAGAAATCTTTAGCACCCTCTTTTATGTAAGCTAAATGTCCCAGTCTCTTTTTTAATTCTCTTGGAGTTTCATATGGGATATTCATAAACTTACCAAAACCGGCAGTATATACTAATGGTTTGCCATTTATTGTACATACATCTATTCTTTTTATCTCACCATTTAAAGCTAATTTTAAATTGGATACTATGTCTTTACCATATCCCCACATAGCTCCAATATCATTAGTTGTTCCTGATGGAAGATGGCATAGGGTTAGTCTTTTCTTTCTAGCAAAGTTACCAGTCATAACTTCATTGAATGTTCCGTCTCCACCTATTGAAATAAGTAAATCTACATAAGGAATTTTTTTTACTAGCATAGTAGCATGACCTTTCCTTTTTGTTTCCATTATTTCTACTTCATAATTATAATCATTTAATACTTCTTTTAATTTTGGTAATGTTTTTTCTTTATTATATTTTCCTGAATTAGGATTATATATTATTATGCTTTTTTTCAATTTTATCACCTACTTACATTTTATCATATGACATAGAAAAAAGGAATATTATTTTTATTCCTTTAGTTATTTTGATTCTTTAGTTTTAGCTTCTTTCTCTACTTTTTTATTTAAAGAAATATTATAATGCTTTCTAACTAACTCTTCTATTTCGTTTTCAATTTTTGAATTTTCTTTTAGATATATTTTAGCATTTTCTTTTCCTTGACCAATTTTGTCTCCTTTGTAGGCATACCAAGCACCACTTTTTTCAACAATACCAGCATCAGAGGCTAAATCTAATAATTCTCCTTCTTTTGATACACCTTCACCATACATTATATCAACTGTAGCTGTTTTGAATGGTGGAGCTACTTTATTTTTTACTACTTTAATATTAGTTTTATTTCCTACTACATCAGAGCCTACTTTTAATTGTTCTCCTCTTCTTATATCAAGTCTAACTGAAGAATAGTATTTTAATGCTTTACCACCTGGTGTGGTTTCGGGATTACCAAATAGTACTCCTACTTTTTCTCTTAGCTGATTAATAAATATTACAATTGTTTTTGTTTTGTTAATTGAACCGGATAATTTTCTTAATGCTTGGCTCATTAATCTTGCTTGTAATCCAACATGTGAATCACCCATTTCTCCATCTATTTCTGCTTGTGGTACAAGGGCCGCTACTGAGTCTATTACTATTATTGAAACAGCTTCACTCTTTACTAGAGCATCACAAATTTCTAAAGCTTGCTCTCCTGTATCTGGCTGGGATAATAATAATTCATCAGTATTTACTCCTAAATTGTGGGCATATACTGGATCTAGTGAATGCTCAGCATCTATAAATGCTGCTCTTCCTCCTTGCTTTTGTACTTCAGCAATTGCATGTAATGCGAATGTTGTCTTACCTGAAGATTCAGGCCCATATATTTCAATTATTCTTCCCTTAGGATATCCTCCTACTCCTAGGGCTATATCTAAACTTAATGAACCACTAGGACATACTTCTACTTCTTTATGTTCCTGCTCTCCTAGTTTCATAATTGCCCCTTTTCCAAATTGCTTTTCTATGTCTGCTAATACTTGTTCTAATGCAGAATCCTTTTCAACTGTCTTTGCCATAATTCCTCTCTTTCCTACACTTTCCTTAATTACAAAACAATTATATAATATATTTTTTTGGTTGTCAATACATTTTAGTACATTTGTTCGTGTTTTTTGTGTTTTTTTAAAAACAATACCAATTAACATATAAATATCTATTTGTGGCTTATATATAATAGATGCACTGGCATACTATTTTTAGACTTTTAATAAAGACTAAAAATAGCACTGAAAGACCTTAGGCTGGAAGTGAGCAAAAAAATAAATAATACCTAAGTATTATCTATCTTTTAAATATGGTTTAGCCATTATATAATATTTTATTCCTGATATTACAGATAGTATAGCCGCTACTGCTAATAGGAAGTCTGATACCCTAAGTGGTATTAATTCAAATGGTAAATTATAGAATAGTGTTAAAACTATACCTACCATCAATGTTGCTGTCTTTACTTTGGCAATTCCAATAGCCGCTACAGCAGTTCCTTTGTTACCCACTACCATTTTTATAGAATCTACTATGATATCACGCATAACTATTACTACTGCTATTATAGTGGATACCTTACCATTACAAGCAAGAATTATTAATACTGAATTAGTAAGTAATTTGTCACTAATAGCATCTATCATCTTACCAAAGTCAGTTACCATATTATATTTTCTAGCCACATGTCCATCTAAGAAATCAGTAAATGAGGCTATTACAAATAGTACTCCTACTAGTATATATTTTAAGTCTATAACAATATTTCCTTTTAGTATATATGTTGGAAATTCTAAACCAACTTGGTCAAAAGGAAATAGCATTATTGTTATAATTATCAATGACATTATAATTCTACTCATTGTTATTTTATTTGCTTTATTCATTTTATCTCCTTATACTATATGTAATGTTTTTATCACTAAAGTCATTGCCTTTATAGTTACTTACTAAAATGTATCCTACTATAATTAGAACCACTAGGGCTATTAGGCCAATTATTATCTTTGGTACTCCTAGTTTTTTCTTAGAGCTTTTTGTATATGGTGATACTTTTTCATTTGAGACTACTTCATTTTTTTCTTTTTTAGCCTCTTTTATCATATCTACTGGTATCTTTGATGTTTCGTCAAACAAGTATTCATTAAATTCATCTAACATTTTATCACTATCTAAACCCAAATATTTGGCATAGTCTCTAATAAAATACTTTAGGTAGAATATGTCTTTGAAGTCATCTTTTCTTCCTTCTTCAATACTTTCTATTTGTGAAGGTCTTAGTTTTAAGTCCTCTGCTACTTCATCAATAGACAAACCATTTTGTATTCTTTTTTCTTTTAATTTCAGTCCAATGTTTTTCATACTTCTCCTTAATAATAATAAATCTTATAAGCCATGTTCTGTACCTATTGCTAGGCGGTAAATATTTATCTATGACATAATGTCATTCTTCTTTGGATTCTTATTTTCCTCGGAAGATTCCCCTACCATATTTTGGGTTTCTCGCTTGCGGGGTTTACCTCGTTTCATTCTACGAATTTCTTCATAGACTCGTTTCTGTGGCACTTTATATCCATTTTATCATAGTTTCCCTTAGATAAAACGAACGCCGTCAGTTACCTGCCTTAGGTTATTTTTTCCCTAAGCACAAACACTACTATCATCACAGATAGTGCGAGCATGGACTTTCCTCTACATAATTATATGCAGCATTTACCCAGATAAATTATTGTTCTGATTTTCCTAAAATTATCTTCTCTAACTGAGATATTCTTCTTAATAAATCAACATTTGTTATTTCTTTTTCGCCAATTCTAGCAGCTTCAATACTTGATCTTAAATTTCTTGCTTCATTTTTTAGATTTTGGTTTTCAAGAGCTAGAGCTCTTTTTTCTTTTTCTAGGTTTCTTATAATATTATTATATTCATTATAATCTTTAATAATAATATCTAAAAATTTATCTACTTCTTGCGGTCTATATCCTCTGGCATCTATTTTGAATTCCTTCTCTAAAATATCTTGCATAGTTAAAGTAATTCTATCATTCATTTAAACCACCTCTATAATAAAATTATCTCAAAAAAAATATTATTTGTCAATTAAAAAGAAGTTCTTTTTAACTAGTTATAATTCTACCACAAATATGTAATAATGTCAAAAAAATATGGTAGAAAAATTTTACCAATTATTATGTAAAGATAAGTACCATGGTTTATAGGTACTTATCTATTATTTCTAATAATTTATCTTTATTTATTGGTTTTAAGAGATAACCAGCAAAGCCATACTTTAGGTATTCTTCGTTATATTCGTATTCGTTATTTCTAGTTAGTAATATGACTTTGGTATTGAAATCTCTGATATCTTTAAATTTTTTCATAACTGTCTTTCCATCTAGTGGATCCATTACTTCATCTAATAGAATTAAGTCATATTTTTCTTTACTTCTAATTTTATCTAGGGCTTCTTTACCTAAACCTACATAATCTAATTCTATATTGGTATCTTTAAGTAATTTACTTATTATCTTATTAGTAGAAATATTATCATCTACAAGTAGGATTCTTTTTTTATCATAGGTATTTTCATACTTATTTAGTTTTTCATCATATTGTTCTCCTAGTTTCTGGTCTAGAACTATTTTCATTGTAGTACCTTCATTATAATTACTACTGGCAATTATAGTACCTCCCATTAAAGTAATTAGTTTTTTAGCAGTATATAAATTATTCTTAATATTACTTCCATCTATTTCTTCCCTATTTTTATAAAAGATGGTATCTAATTTATCAGGAGATATACCAATACCGGAATCCTCTATGGTTATTATTAGTCTTACTATATTATTTTTTATAATGGTACTTACATTTAACTCTACATAACCATTACTTGTATATTTAACACTATTATCTAGAATACTAGTTAGTACATTTTTAAGTCCGAGACTATCACCATATAGATACTCTGGTAAAGTACTATCAATATCACTTCTGAAAGTTAAATTCTTTTCTTTGCATTTATCATTATATAGTGTTACTAATCTTCTTAATAATAGTTTTATACTATACTTCTCATCATATACTTTGATATTTGCATTATCTATACTAGATACATCTAATATTTCATTAGTCATTGTTGTAAATCTAGCGGTATTTTCTTTGATACCTCTTAAGCATTCACTCATATAGTCTTTGTCTATTTTTTTACTATCTAATTCAAGTATAGCATTATTGGCATCATTATTTATATCTTTAGTAATTGCTCTTATATCGTTAGTCATATTATATAAAAACATTGTTTTATCTTCATTAGCGTTATCGGCAATTTCTTTGGCTTTATGATATTCCTCAATCATTTTTACATCAGGGTTTTCAATGGTAAAGTACATTATGAATGTTATAAAGGAATGAACCGCTGTTGCAAGTAATAAACCAGGATTCATATATTGAATGTATGAGCAAAGACTACCTAGAGTAACAAGAATAATTACTGGTATAAATCTTTTATCTTTCCATTCTTTAGCATTCCAAAGTAAGCAAAATACTCCTATCAAAGAATATACAATAGCGGATATATATACTACATTAACGCTTGGACCATATGTATATGCTATTTTTCCGGAATAGTAGAAATTAATTGGAAGTAATGCAGAAGCAAGAGATAAAGCTATTCCAAAACTTATTAGTAATGTTTTTGTACTACTAGAATAACGTTCTTTGTTTTTCATTTTTAGGGCTACTAGAAAAACATAGGTACAAAGTAAACAATTCCATAATATAATAAATATACAATATATTTTTGCTACTGAATAGCTAATTTTTGGTATTGCTTGATATAATGGGCCAACAATATCCAAAATTATTTCAGTTAAAAGTTCTATAAATGTTACAATAACTAAAATTGAATAAATTTTATTTTCTCTACTTTTAAATACTTTTTTCTTAAAATAAACTAATAACAATAATCCTAAGTAGAAAAGTGCTTCTATTGAAAAGAAAATACCAGTATACATAAGACCAACTCCTTATTTTATCTATAATAAGTATACAAAAGTTTTTACTTTTTTACAATAGAAAAAATGCTACTATTTATGATTTTTTTATACAGAGCGACTAAAGGAGCAAAAATTCAACTAATTTTTTTGTTTCAATCATTTTCTTTATTTCAAATATCATATACGAGGTATCATAAATAAGTCTTTTTGAAGCCTCATATTTTGTGTAAATAGTTATATAGGTTTGGCAAAATAGCGATTCAAAAACTAAATAGTTTTGTATCAATTTTTTTCATTATATGATGCAGTTTTTGGGCCACAACATATGATTATACAATTTAATTTTTATTTTTATCTTTAATCTTATTATAATTGCATTCTAAATACGAAAAATATTTAGTATATTCATTTGAATTATAGCTACTATAAAATGAGATTAGTGGCTCTTTAATCCATTTCTTTTTAAATAAAAAATTGATAGTTTTAAGTAAAATTTTTTTATTCAACAAAAAATTGTATTTATGATTTTTATTCATAACATATTTAAAGTAATTGCTATTATAAAAATACAAATTGTCAATATATTCAAAATAGTTTAAAACCAATTTCAAATCAAAGTCAGTAAGTTTTTTAAAATCATTATAATCTATTTCAAATAACTTAACATCATAATTTTTCTTTTCCAATTCTTTTTTTATAAGCAAAGAAATTTCATAGTTAGGATAGTATTTATTGTAAAAGAATCTTAATTCCTTCTTTTTTTTTAATTTTTTTACATTGTGATACTTATATTTTGATATTTCATCAAAGAAAAAATCATTTTTCACGAAATATGAATTTCCTAATTGATTAATGATTTGATTTTTATCAATACTATTTATAATATGATTTCTTTCATTTATAGAAAATTTTGTACTAACTTCAATGCTAAAAATTATACCACTTTTTTCATTTTTAAAATTAGTGTTATTTAACTTTAAAAATGTATTATTATTTATATCAGTTATTCTTTTACTAAAATACATGTTATCCTCTATTATGTTTTCACATAAAATAAATTCCAATTTATCTACAGCTCTATCTCTATAAAATTCATTTGGTAATAATACAATTTTTTTATTTGAAATTTCACTAATATAATATCTTCCACAAGTTTTTTTAGAATGTGGAGAAAATAAGTAAAAAGACAATTTATTTATAAATTTTTTATCTTTTTTCTTAAGAACTATAAAAATTGTAGTATCTGTACTGTTTATTGATAAAACATTTATAAAGAATTCTGGTATCAGTTGTTGCTGTTCTATTATTGCTTTTACATAATCATGAGCAGTCACTCTTGTGCCATCATAATAATAGATATCTTTTCTCAAATTAAATAAATATTTATTATTATATACCTTAAACGATTCACAAGCATTTAAAATATATTTATTTTTTTCTCTATCATATATAAAAAGTGTATCTGCAGTAGAGCTTAAAATAATTTTATTAGAATAATCTAGTTTTTTAAAGAAACTAGCCGAATTAATGTAATCAATACTAAATTTTACCATTTAAATTTTCCTTAAAATAATCAATAAAATCATTTAACACTTTTTTACTAACATCACCTATAGAAATTCTAATTGTATTTTTTTTACTACAAAAGTCGAAATAAGTATCCAAAGCTATATAATCAAAACCAAATGAAGAGGAGTAATAACATAATCCTTTTGAATTAATTGCAATACTTTTAACAATATCTATCAATTCTTGAATATTATTTGTATTAGTAATTAGTGTTAAAAATAAATTATGATTATGCAATGTTAAACATTTATTTTCATTATTTTTTTCATAAAAATATTTATTATTAAATTTTATTCTTCTAATTCTATAATCATTTAGCTTTATAAAGTCAATATTATTTAATAATGGAAATATGCATTTTTCAGAAGCAATTACACCAATATTACCGCCAATATTAATTGTATTATATATAATTTTCTTATAATTATTAAGTTGTGTTTTATTAGTTTTATCAGAAAGAAAGAAAGTTGTAGAACCTAAAAAGGCATATTCTAAACCAAGCATATCTAGTTTCACATGACTTCTAACCGCTATTACAAAATTATTGTTATTTAATAATTTTGTAATAAATTCTTTAAAATCGTATGAATGATAACAAGTTGTATCGATTATTATTATTTTGTTATTTACATTGCTATCAAAATTAAAATTATCACTGATAGTGTCATAGTATATAATTTTCTTACCATGATTCAAATTTAAAGATTTGATTATTTTTTGAGTTTCAAAATATGTATCTTTTTCATAAACGACTTTATAATTACCAATTCTACTTATGGCATATAAAACACAAAAGATACTTGACATACCACAATTAGTAAATATTGTCTTTGAATGAATATCATTTATATTATAAAAATTACTTACATAATCATTATAATTTAATTGTGAATCGAATCTTTGATAATTATAATTAAAAGTATAATTTTCTTTAATAAAAAAGTCATTATTCTTATTAGTTAATGGTAGATCAATTCTATACTTAACCCTAAGTAAAGAATTTATTTCTGCCTTTGAATGAATGCTCATACAAAATAACTTTTCAAAAAAAACTTTTTCTTTTTTATTCATCTATAATCACTTCCGCTTTATTGATACCGTTAAAATCAGTATTAAAAGAATAAGAATATGGTTCTATATTACTGAAATAAATTGTATCATCATACTTAATACTAGTGTTATATGCATGAAAGAACAAATCTTTTTCATAACAGGTTGCACCACATATTATGTAATCATTATCGCCATAATTAATATTAATATATTTTGGAATAGACCATTTTGTATGTAGTTCTCTGGAGGCATTAACATAAGCAAATTTAATTTTTCCAATACTATTAATACTTTTAACTTTGCATACTAAAAAGCCACTATCTTTAAACCACATACTGCCAGCCTCAATTAAGATCTTAACTTTTTTTGGTACTACATTTCTTATTTTACTCAAAAATAAATTAAATTCCAAATAACTTAAATTATCATAACTTCCACCGATATCTAGATATTTTGTCTTATTATAATTAAGAGAGGCTATTACTTCAAGCATCTTTTTCTGAATTTTTCTATCTTTATTTAATGAAATATGTATGTGATATATTTCATATGATTTACCATCATAACTCATTCCAAAATGCGATCCTATATTATGAATATATAATCTGATATAACTATTATTTCTTATACTCATTGTAGGATCTGAATAAAAGTTTAAAGTTTTATACTTTCTTATTAGTTTTTCTTCATTTTTATTAGATACATCAAAGTAAAAATTATTAATATAAAATAAATTTAATATTTTATCATTAGGAAATGTTTTTACTGGAAAAGCATATTCTAAATTATCTATTTTTAAATCTTTATAGTATTTAATATTATCTTTAATAGTGGATAAAGAATAATATAGACACAAATCACTTTTAAGAGTACATAGTTTATCAATAATATTATTAGTCTTTTTTAATATAATTAGTCTTGATTTGTTATAAGTTCTCATACCATCTGCTTTAATTATTTTATCTTTCATAGTTTCCCAAATTAGCTCAGAATCATATTTTTTAGTATCATCAAATTCATTTAATTTATTTTCATAGAATATTTGCAGTTTTGAGCCAAATATGTTTGTCATTTTTTGCTTATTATCATATACCTTTGTAAATATAATTTCAAAATTAGTATTATCTATAATGTTTTTCAACTCATCATAATTTGAGTACTTATACCCTAATTTCTGCATAACCTCTATTCCAATTAAATCACACTCTTCAGAATAATCATCAAAAAACTCATCAACAAGTATAAGATAACCATTACATAATATTTTATCTTTAATCTTATTTAATATATTTTCTAACGTATCATTCTTAAGTAACTCTGCCATAGAAAATATCATAAATGCTATATCATATGTAGAATCAACATCATATATATTTTTCTTTTCAAATTGGATATTATAATTATTATTATTTTTTTTTGAAAAATCAATATATTGTGAAACTATATCTATACCATATATATAAGAACTATTGAATTTCTTACTTAATAGTTTAGAAAAATTACCATTTCCTGAACCTATTTCTATAATTTTTTTATTGTCCATATTAATAAAACTAGAAGTATCTTTAATTATTTTTTTTCTTAAATTATTTAATTTATTATAATTATTTGGATCAAAATCTTTCTTCTTCATAATCCTTCCTTGTAATAAAATTTAATGTTTTAATTTTGTTCAATGAATTAATACTTTTTCGTATATTTAATAAGGTCATTATAATATCAATAGACATATAAGCAGAAATTATAGTGTTAGTAGGCCCAAAAGAGGATTTATTAGTATTATTGCATTTAACTTCTTTCTTTATTTTATTTAACTTCTTTAAATATAAACTCATTTTTTTAGAATTTAAAAATGTTGGCCCATATTGACCTGTTAAAATACTCACACCACCAAAAATACATGGTACTTTGCAAGAAATGCAGGCTTCCAATATGAAAATTCTTATATCAAGAAAAGGTGTATCAGCAGCACATATAACAATATCAATATGCTCTTTTTTTATTATGTTCTCTATTTCATCATAATTTTTTACAAACATATTATATGATTTTACTATAGCCGATGGATTTTTTAATTTAATTTTTTGTTCAACAACATCTACTTTGCTTTTGGAAATATCGCAATCATTATATAAATATTGTCTATTCAAGTTTGTGCTATCAACATTGTCAAAGTCTAAAATAGTAAAATATTTAATACCAACACCAACAAGGTGATTTATTATTTCACATCCAATCCCACCTAACCCAATTATAAATACTCTCTTTTTATTTAGTTCTTCCATATTAATATTTTGATTTGTATAAACCTCTAAATAAGACTTAGTATTTCTATTTGATAATAAATAATTACATTCAATAATTATTTTATCTTTCAATAATTGGCAAAATATTTTTGAATTTTGAGATTGAAATAATTCACTCTTTAATATAGTCATAACTTCTTCTTTTTCGTTTTCTTCAACTATATAATAATAAATATTATTATCTGAAATACATAACAACTTATTGTTCGATTTTAATATTAAAGAATATTTTGAATTTATCTTATATGTCCCCATTTGAAACTCCTATTTATTTTACTTTTTTTGTTTTTTTTTATATTCTTGAATGCCCAAATCATTATAAAACTTGTCTATAGCATCATTTGAATTTTTTGCTTTACCAACTACAGAAGAAATTTTTTCTTCTCTGTAATCATAATAGTCATCACTACTCCAACCATTTTTTACAAATATTTCCCATATTGATGCCCTAACAGATTCTATTCTTCTCAAAAAGTTACCCTGAATGCTATTTGTATTTAATAATTGTTGAACTGAGCTTATATTATTAATTTTAATATAATCATATATCGCACGCATAGCACAGCCATTGCACATATATAAATTTATCAAAAAGTGTAATGCTTGTGCATACTCGCCAGAATATACATAATCGTATTCAGTAACACATGAATTATATACACTTTTCATTTCTTTTAATATTTCACAAACAAAATTATTTAGTCTATTGACATCAAAAGAATAGCATATATTAAGAGCCTCTTTACACTTTTCTTCATATTTAGGAAACTTTTTATACCTTTTGAACTCTGTATACCATAAAAATTTTTGATCTTTTAAAATAACAGGGCATCTTTTATATTTTTTTCTTATAAAAATTTCTATTTTATTTATTTCATCTTGTTCCAAATCATCATCTATATGTATGCCAAATTCATCATCGACTGATTCTACTAGAATTAAATTTTCATCTATTCTTTCTTCAATAATATCGTTAAAATTATATAATTCCAACAAGTTAATTTCCTTTCCAGCCCCAAAAGAAATTTTATTACCATTATATGTTATACTTTTATTGTTAGTATCAATAGTTGCAATTTTTCCATCCTTAAAAATACTAAATGCACTTTTATATCCTGTAATGCATGGAATGGCAAATTCTCTGGCTATTATTGCAGCATGAGATAATACACTCCCTTCTGTCGTTATAATTCCCGATGCCTTTTTCATTGCTGGTACATAATTAGTATCTGTTGTTTTAGCGAGTAATATGGCACCAGTAGGAAAATCTTTGATTTTTTGTTCAATTATCTCATCATCATCAATATCTTCATCTATAGTATAAATAATACCACTACAATATCCTGGGGATGCAATTGCCCCTGTTGATAATTTTTCTCTTATAATGATTTTTCTTGTTATTGGTCTTGCTTGAACAAAATATGCTTCACCACTTTCGTTGATACACCATTCCATATCTAATTCCTCTGGTGTTTTTGATTTAATTTTTTTTAAGTCATTTATTAAGTTTGCAAATAACAACCTATCTTTTTCTTCTTCACACCTATAAGAATAGTCTTCTTGTGAAACGACTACATATTTAGCTGTTTTTTTTCCACTTACCAATGTTTCTCCTAAACCTTCAACATATTCAATATAAAAAGAATCGCTACCATCTAAATCTATAGCATCTGTAAAACAAACTCCAGCAACCTTAGGTTGAATCATTTCTTGTAGAACTATATTCATTTTACTTTTTTCATTATCATATGAATCAACTCGTATAGAAGCCAAACTATTGTTTACCTTTTTTATAGCCTCTATAATTTTTTCAATGTTATTTTGAACATTTAGAATACTTTCATACATACCTGCAAAAGATTTAACATTACCATCCTCATTTGAAGCAGATGATCTAATTGCAAACATAGTATTTTTATTAAATTTACTTAACACTTCATTTAATTTTTCTATAGATTTTTTATCACCGTCAATAACCTTATTAATAAACTCTTGATTAATTGCATATGCTTGCGGAACCTTTACATTTAACCTATTTAATTTATTTAACCCATAGGCTTTTCCACCAAAACTCAAATCGGTTATATCAATTATATTTTTAATCATTTTTGCCTCCTGTAAAATATAAAAAGTAAAAGCTTTTGTGCTTTTACGATCTTTGTGACATAGACATTTTTGCTAACTCAGCATCTATATCATCGACTCTGTTTAATCTAAATATTTTTTTCAATATTTTTGTCATAATCACACCTCCGGCATTATTATCTCATTAATTATTCTTTTTGTAAAGATTTTTATTTCATTTTTGTTCTGCTTTTATTTGTACTTTGCTATTCACATTAATTTCTTTTATTAAAATTCATAAAACAAATTACTTGTATTTATTCTAAATCAATTTAAAAACTATTTAATTTTCTCTTCTTGGTTTTATGTTCAGCTTCTTCTTTAGCCATTTCTTCAAGTAAAGCATAGTTTACTTTGTCGGCTTTAGTTAGTGGTAATTTATCTAAAAATTCTATACTTTCTGGAACTTCAAATGGTTTTAATTGAATAGTCTCTCCTGTTACACTATTATATATTGGTTTATAGCATTCATTCATAATATAATCACTTATCTCTTTAGTAGGCATTATACCATCTTTTAGTACTATATAGGCTTTATTTGTAAATAGTAAATCTTTGTCAGGTTTTGGTACAACACAGCAAGCTTCTACTACATCAATTAATGATATAACATTTTGAATATGTCCTAAGTATACTTTATTTAAATCAGATCTTATGTAATATCTAGAACTTCTTCCTGTTAGTGTAAAATATCCATTTTCATCTAAAATGCCCATATTACCTGTTTTATAGTATTCTCTACCTTTATATTTGAACCTTGTTTCTTTTGTTTTTTCTTCATTATTATAGTAGCATTTAAATACATGCTTACCAGACTGGCATAACATTCCTTCTTTTCCATAATCTAATTCTTCCATCGTATTAGGATCCACTATAATTGATTTTGGACCTACAAGTACTCTACCAACTGTCTCTGGTCTAATTTTTAAGCCAACCGCATTGGTATTCGCACCACAAGTTTCGGCATTTCCCGAACCATTACATATTGTAGTATTGGCATTGTGATTTTTAAAGAATTCTACTCCTTCAGCATTTTGTGTTGGAGTTAAAAAATCACCACCCGATATAAAGGTATGAACTGATGATAAATCATCTTTTGGTAATGAATTTCTTTTTATTAGTTCTAGAAGTGCTGGACTACCAAAAATATAATTTGGATTTTTTGATAAATAATATCTAATATTATCTTTAGTTAAGCTTGGAGCAAGTATTCCTGTTCTACCACATAATAGGCTCATTACTGTAGATGTATCTAGACCGTAAGGATAAGAAAATGGTACACATACTAAGCATTTTTCTCCTGGTATAATTTTTATTCTTCCAGTATTCTTCATATAGATTCCTGAAGCTAGAATGTTTTCATTTGTTAAAACAACACTTTTAGGATTGCCAGTTGAACCACTGGTAAATAGTATTTGAGCATCATTTTTACCACTATAAAGTGTATAAATAGGTTTTTTATAATAACTTGATATTTTACCTATATCACTAAATGTTAAAAAATTATTATATCCATTAGCATTAGTAATTATATTTCTGTAATTCTTGGTATTTATTTCATCATGTTTTAATGTAAGAATATTTTTTACTCTACTACCGGCAGTAATCTTCTTATTATATTCTTCATCTTTATCGTAGTTTATAAATAGTGTTGATTCAAACTCATTTAAATATCCTAGTACTTCTTCAATTGATGACATTGAATTAATAAATGTAGTTATGGCTCCTATTCGATTGGCTGCAAGAAATGTTATTACCCCTTGATAGTAATTAGGCATTGATACAGATATTATATCTCCTTTTTTTATTCCTAATTCCTTTAAAGCTTTAGACATAGTTATTGAGTCATTTATCATCTCATCATAGCTTACCGTTAAATCTAAACAATCAATTGCTTCGACATTTCTATAAAATCTACTAAGTAAACTAATGGCATTATAGATACTTAGATTCGGTATAATAGGATGTTTTTCTAAAAAACTATAACTATTATTTATTGGCTCACTTCCTATTTTTTCTTTCATATAATCACGCTTCCTTTTTTCACGGCAATATTATATAATAAATTTATTAAAATGTAAAGAAAAAGACAATTTTAATTGTCTTTAAATGATTTTATTTAATTAGTTTATTCTAATAACCTCTTGCAATCTTAACATCTTTCTTATTATTTTCATAAATATTGTTAGTTATAAACCGTGTTAAATTATCTAGTAATGCTAGGTTTCCTCTAGCAGTAGATAAGGCTTCGCTTGGTATTTTTGATACATCAGATTTATCAAGAAGTTTTTTCATTATGCTTCTTTCTTCATAGTTTAAATTAATTATACTATATAGTGCATTTTTATATGAATCTGGTAAATCTTTAGTTAGTGCATCTATTATTTTTGTTGGTAATGATACAAGGCCAAGGTAACTTCTTGAATTATTATCATTAGTGAATCCTGATAAATCACTATTTATAACAAATAACTTTATGGCATACTCAGCCTGATTGATATTTGGATATTTTTCTTTAGTAGCAATTACTGCATCAATCAAAGCATTATAACTCATTTCAGTAAGCAAAGCATCTAACTTTTCAGGAGTGAATGATGACATTACTTGTCTAATGTTATCTCTTCTGGTGAAATGTTCTAATCTTCCATCAGAAATATACTGCATCATAATGCTATGAATATCAGATGTACTATAATACTTTGATAAACCACTTAAAACATATTTGATTTTATCCTTATCATCTTTTTTAATAGTACTAGTACTACTTACATTCTTACCTTTTTCTTCTTCAAAGATTTCTTCTAAGGTAATTGTACCATCTAAATTCTTTGAAATAATATTAAGAGTCATTAAAATATCTTTATATTTTTGTTCTGTATCTATTTGATATAATTGCATAGCTTCTTTTTTATATGGACCTTTTAATTTTTTAATAGTATCATTAACATATTTATATAGTCCATCAATATTTGCACTATCCATCTTATTTCTAAATCTACAATCTCTTAGGTAATTGGTAATCATATTACAAACAGTACCATTATATGATAAACTACCATCCCTAGTTATACTTGCCTTACCACTAGAAAATACAAATGGGTTGGGTTTAATACTACTTTTATAGCCGAGACCATTTACAAAATCTATTACTTTTTTTGCTTCTTCACCATTTGCTACTCTGACTACTAAAACATCATTGCGCATATTTTTGGCTACTTTAGTTTGTGTAAGAACATTTTCTTTTTGAATATATTCAATTACTTTTCTTGTAACATCATATAAGTTTTCAGCATCTACTGAAATATATAGTTTTATTGCATCATATAACTTATTATAATAATCGGTATCACCATAATTTTTTCTATTTTCATAAAACCAGAAATAACCACCAGAACTAAATTTAGAACCAAATTTTCTTGCTAGACTTTGCTGAACATTAAGTAGTAAACCATTATTACCAATTCTTTTTCTTATACCATTTTCTTCATAAAAGTGGGAAAGTTCATTATAGATAGTATCGTCATTTATTTCTAAACTAGGATAAGCTAGATAAATATCTCTAATGTAATTAAGAAATAATTCCTGCTCACTTCTCTTGTTCATTTTTAGTTTCCTCTTTTACTTCCTTTATGGTTTTAGTAAGATCTATTGTATCATCTAGATATATTTTTATATTGTTGTCTTCAATTTCTTCTTTAGGTAATTTTAGTGCTATTTTGATTTTTTCACCATTTATTTCTATTTCTTTTTCCTTCATATATTACTCCTCGCTTATCTTTTTGTAATAGTTATATCTATCTATAGCCCACTGTTTTTGTTCCTCTAATAATAGTCTAGCACGTTCTTTATCTTTTCTTACTAGACTAGCAAATCTATTTTCAGTCATTAAATAATCTTCATACTTATCAAATTCTGGTTCTTTAGAATCTAGGCTAAATTTCTTTGTATCTGGATTATATCTAAATGTTAAGAAGTATCCACATTTAGTGGCAAGATAACCATTTGACTGTGAATGCTGCATGCCTGTCTTAATGCCATGTTCAATACATGGAGAGTATGCTATTATTAATGATGGTCCATTATGAAGACTTGCTTCTTTGATAGCTTTTAGATACTGCTCTTTGTTATATCCTATATTTACTGAGGCTACATACACATGTGGATAGCACATTGCTATTCTAGCTAAGTCTTTCTTATAATTATCTTTACCATTTGAGGTAAATGATGCTACTGATCCGATATTTGATGATTTTGATGATTGCCCTCCGGTATTTGAATATACTTCGGTATCAAGTACTAGAATATTTATATTGTCTTTCTTTGATAATACATGATCTAGACCACCATAACCAATATCATAGGCAAAGCCATCTCCTCCTAGAACCCATAACTGTTTAGGTAAAATATAATCTTTCATATCATTTAAATATGGATGTTTTTTATAATCAATGTTTTCTTTTACTTCTTTACAGATATCATAATTATCCATATTTTCTATCCATTTCTTGAATAGTTTATTTCTTGGATATTCTTTCATATATTTTTTGATTTTGTCTCTTTTTATATTTATACCCTGAAGAATACCATAACCATATTCAGTATTATCTTCAAATAGTGAACTGGCCCAAGGTATACTATATGGCATACTTGGAACTGATCCCGAATATATTGATGAACAACCTGTAGCATTGGCTATCATTAGATTATCATTAAATACTCTAGTTAAATTTGTTATATATGGTGTTTCACCGCAGCCTGCACAAGCACCAGAATATTCAAATTTTGGCTCTTTGAAACTTACATTCTTTACTGTTAATAAATTACTTTGATATTTATCATTAACATTGTTTTTAAGTAAGTATTCAAAATTATTTTCTTTATCTTTATTTGGTACCATTTCTAAGGCTTTTTTACCTAGTTTTCCCGGGCAAGCTAAAGTACATACACCACAGCCTGTACACTCTTCATAATTTATTCCAATAGTAAATTCTTTATCTTTTGGTAATAGTGATGGAATGCTTTCTACTTTACTATCTTTTTTATCTAGAAGGAATGGTCTTATTACACCATGTGGGCAAGAAAAAGCACACTGATTACATTCTATGCAATTTTCACTTATCCAACAAGGAACTTCTTCGGCAATGTTTCTTTTTTCTTCTTTAGTAGTGGTTCCTTCAAAGATTCCTTCTTTATTTTTTATAAAACTACTTACTGGTAATGTATCTCCTTTAAGTAAATTTATACTTTCATTAAAGGTTAATTTTTGATTATCTTTGTATTCTAAATCTTTCCATTCTTCTGGTACTTCAAAAGTGGTTAGATATTCTAGAGAATTATCTATTACTTTATTATTAATTTCTACGATTTTATCTCCTTTTGAGGCAAATCTTAGTTTATTATTTTCTTTTAGTATTTTTATTACTTTATTTATATCATAAATATTCATTATTTTAAATATACATACTTCCATACAAGTATTTATTTTGTTCTTTAAACCTAGAGAATTGGCTATTTTATAAGCATCTATTATGTATACTTTGATATTTTTATCTTTTAATAGTCTCTTTACTTTGTTTGGTAATGTTTTTGTAAAGTCTTCTTTACTTAGACTAGTATTTAATAGTAGTATTCCATTTTGTTTTAGGTTATCTATGATATCATATTTATAAATATATGTATCTTTTGATACTACAATGAAATCTGGATTATCGATGTAATAGGTACTTTTTATTGGACTTTCAGAAATACGAAGATGACTACGTGTTACTCCTCCGGATTTTTTGGAATCATATTGAAAATATCCTTGAACATATTTTGGAGTGGCATCTCCGATTACTTTTAGAATATCTTTTGATGTTCCAACCATTCCATCTGAACCATAGCCATATATTAGCATTTGGTAATTATGGTTATCTAATTTAAAATTATTATCTATATCAAGACTCAAATTAGTTACATCGTCATTTATACCAATAGTGAAATTATTCTTCATATCTTTATTTAGGTTATCATAAACTGCTTTTATCATACTTGGAGTTGTATTTTTAGAGGACAATCCATATCTTCCTCCGATTACTTTGATATTAGTATCTTTTAAGGCATTAACAACATCTAGATATAGAGGTTCACCTGAAGAGCCTGGCTCTTTAGTACGATCTAGTACTGCGACTTTTTCTACTGTATCTGGTAATACTTCAAGTAAATGTTTAATACTAAATGGTCTATATAAGTGAACTTTTATTAAACCAACATTATAGCCATTATCATTTAGTTTATCTATAGTTTCTTCAATACATTCGCATACTGAGCCCATAGCCACAATTACTTCTTTAGCAGTACTACTACCATAGTAATTAAATGGTTTGTAGTCTTTCTTTACTATTTTACCTACTTTTTTCATGTAATCTATAGTAATATCTACAGCGTCTTCATAATATTTATTTCTTACTTCGGTATTTTGGAAGTAAATATCGTCATTTTCTGCTGTTCCTCTTTCATTTGGATTTTCATTATTTAGAGCTCTCTCTCTAAAATTTCTTAAAGCTTTTTTATCTATAAGTGGCTCTAAACGTGATAAATCTACTTCTTTTACTTTATCTATTTCATGACTAGTTCTGAAGCCATCAAAGAAATTAACGAAAGGTAATGATGCTTTGATACTTGATAAATGTGCTATCATAGCCATATGATAGGCTTCTTCTACTGACGATGATGATAACATACATACACCGGTACTTCTTACGCTATAAATATCTTGATGATCTCCAAAAATACTTAAGGAATGTGTAGATAAACTACGTGCAGCTACATGGATTACTCCTGGTAACATTTCTCCTGATAACTTGTATAATGTAGGTATCATTAATAATAGACCTTGACTTGCTGTAAAGGTACTTGCTAAAATACCACTTTGCAAAGCACCATGAACTGTAGCTACTGCTCCAGCTTCAGACTGCATTTCTACTACTTTTACTCTATTTCCAAAAAAGTTTATTTCTCCATTACTACTTAATACATCTATTTTTTCGGCCATTGGTGAAGCTGGAGTTATTGGATATATTCCCGCTAATTCAATAAACTTATAGGCTACTCTAGCTACGGCTTCATTGGCATCTAATACTTTATATTTAGTCATATATATCACTCTTTTCTTATTATAACTATACGATATAATTTTATCATAAATGTATTAAAATAACAACTGAATATGTATAAGAAAAAAATTTTATTGCTTTTTTATTAAAATTATCATATAATGTATATGGAAAGAGAAATTAGTCATAATAAAAATGGCTAA
>ULPF01049096.1_pt1 | contig 29523 bp, 22 predicted proteins | sample 1953271 | NCBI WGS metagenome assembly ULPF01 (sample SAMEA4835622, study PRJEB28245) | human gut metagenome | biome: gut microbiome; material: fecal sample | place: Denmark | collected 2008
TGATGTGATTACCGAAAACGTTCATATATGATATATTTTTTTAGTTTGTTACGTTTTGAGATAGAAGAGTGCTTTTGCTGGGATGGCAGTGAAGGTCTTGCTGCTTGGCAACTTCCATGCCCAAGCAAACGATTCGCCCTCATAGTCTTCAAAATACTTGATAGTATAGCGGTGAAGGCCCTTTTGCAGGGCCACCATGCCAGAGGCTTGAACAGCGGCATGGCTATCGTCGTTGTCCACCACAAGATTGTCGTTGATGAGCAGCACGCTGCCGTCGTCGCTCACTGTGGCGAATGTGTAGATGCCAGTTTCTGGCACATCGATGTATCCAGTAAACACAAATGCGAAATGGTCGGGCTGACGAGGGCCGTTGATCGATGGTTCTGGCATAATGCCCGTCTTGGTAGGCTGGCCAATGATGTCGGCCACCTTTGAGAAAGGACCTTCGTAGTAGCTATATTCCACGCCATTTGTGAGTGCAGCCTTTTGCTCGTTGGTCATCTCGATGCCCTTGGCATATTCAGCCTTTGTAGCTTGGATTTTCATCGTAGTGCTTGGCTCGTAGCCTTCGCGGAATGCCTTGGCTTTAATAAGGGTGGTGCTGACAAGTCGCAAAGGACCAGTGTAGATAGCCGAAGTTTCATCAGGTTCTTCACCATTGGTGGTGTAGCGAATGGTGGCGCCAGGGGTGGCAGTGCCGATTTCGGCAGTCACATATCCGTCGAATAGGTAGAGGTCGTTTGCGATGTAAGGCACCGATGCCACAAGGCCTTGTGTGTAAGAGTATGGCGCTGCTTCAGGAGCGGAAGCCCAATTGGTAGGTTTGTCGCTGAGATAGAATTTCAGCGTGCCGCCCTGCATGAGTTGGTCGTAGGTGATATATGCCTTGTCGATAGCCTTGCCGTTGAGTTCTACTTTGGCAATGTAAGGAGTAGCCTTGGCATCGCCGCCAATCACGGTGAGTTGCTTGCCATTGGCGAGTGTGATAGTTGCCTTTTCGAATAGAGGAGTGGTGAGCACATATTGGCAAGAGGCTGGGTTTACTGAGTAGAAACCGAGACTTGTGAGCAGATACCAAGCCGACATCTGGCCGCAGTCCTCGTTGCCACAGAGTCCGTCGGGCTTAGTGGTGTAAAGGTCGCGGAGCACTTGCAGATTGTGTTTTTGGGTCTTCCAAGGTTCTCCGATGTAGGAGTAGAGGTAAGAGATGTGGTGGCTTGGCTCGTTGCCGTGAGCATATTGACCGATTAAGCCAGTGATGTCGGCTTGATCGATAGGCTCTTTTGACTCGGCAGTGTAGATAGAGTCGAGGGCAGCTGTAAATTTTTCTTTGCCGCCAAAAAGTTGCACCATGCCATTCACGTCGTGAGGCACGAAGAAACGGTATTGCCAAGCGGTGGCTTCGGTGTAGGCGTGCCCCACCTCAAATGGGTTGAAAGGCGATTGCCAGTTGCCATCGCTGCGCTTTCCGCGGAAGAAGCGGGTGCTGCCGTCAAACACGTTGACGTATTGCTGAGAGCGGCGGATGTATTCGTTGTATACATCGGTGCGGCCTAATGCTTTGGCGTATTGTGCGATAGCCCAATCGTCGTAGGCATATTCGAGCAGGCAAGACACCGATTCGCGTTTAACGTTCTGAGGAATGAATCCGTTTTTTACATAGTAGTCGAGACCCTTGCGGTGAGTGTTGGCAGTGGCAATCATTGCTTGCAGTGCCTTTTCGGTGTCGAAGCCGCGGATGCCCTTCAAGTAAGCCTCGGCAATCACTGCGGCAGAGTGGTAGCCAATCATACAACCGGTCTCGCCATTAGATAGAGGCCAGATAGGCAGTTCGCCAAACACGTCGTAGTGGATAAGGCAAGAGTTCACAATGTCCTTAAGCAACGTGGTGTTGGTGAGCGAAGCGAATGGGAACCATGCGCGGAAAGTATCCCAGAAAGAGATGGCGCTATAGGTCTTATTGCCATCGCTCAAAGAGCAAGATTTGCTTTTGATAGTGCGGTATTTGCCATTGGCATCGCTTGTTACGTTAGGCACAACCATAGAATGGTAGAGGGCAGTGTAGAAGATTTTCTTATTGTCTTCGCTCTTGTCGGTGATATCAATGATTGATAGTGCCTTGTTCCAATTGTAGTGTGCCTGTTTGGCAAAATTATTGAAATCAAACGAGGTGTTGGTGTCGTTGGCAAGGTTTTCGCGCGCATTCTGAATGCTCACGGTAGAAATGCCCACTTTCGCCACCACCGAACGCTTTGCGAATGATAGAGCAACTTTCACATCGCCACCCTTGATGTTTTTGCCGGCAACTGGCTTGTCATCGATATATCCTTTGAAATCGGTGATTGGGCAAGAGAATTGGGCCACGAAATATATGCGCTGGTTTTCCACCCAACCACTGGTGTTGCGCATACCCACAATCTCATTGTCTCCGGTTCGTTCCACGCTGGCTTTGTGGATATTTTCTTCGCCAAGAGTCCACTTCATGTCCACGATGAGTTTTGGCTTGCTTCCTTCTGGATAGGTGTAGCGATGCAAGCCACAATATGTTGTGGCAGAAAGTTCGGCCTTAATGCCGTTGTTTAGAGTCACGCTGTAGTAGCCAGGGACTGCCTTTTCGTTGTCGTGACTGAAGGCTGTGGGCTGATATAGATTGCCTGCAGTGCCCAGTGTGGTGGCAGGGTGAAACAGAATGTCGGCCAAGTCGGCACATCCCGTACCGCTGAGGTGGGTGTGCGAGAAGCCTTGTATTGTGTTGTCGTCGTAGTAATAGCCACCGCAAGCATCCCAGTTGCCAGTGCGAGTGTCGGGGCTAAGTTGAACAGCACCGTATGGAGCTGTAGCACCAGGGTAGGTGTGTCCGTGACCGCCAGTGCCAATAAATGGGTCGACATATTTCACAGCCTGTTTTTGCGCGCAGATGCTACCTGATGCAAGAGCGATAGCTGCGAATAGAAGTAATGATGTGATACGTTTCATTGTCAGCAGGTGAAATTAAACAGTTTTTAATGCCGATGCACCATAGATGGCAACATCAGGGAGTGATGACACGAGTATCTTCAATCGCTCTACCATTGTAGGGTAGAGAAACGATTCGAGAGATTTCTTCATTGGTTGCTCAAAGTGCTTGTAGGCATTGGCGATGCTTCCGCCAAGCACGATTGCCTCGGGGTCGTAGGCCAAAAGCACGGCTTTCACCAGTTCGCCCATATGAGCGCCAAACTCTTGCCACAAAGCCAAGGCTTGAGGGTCGCCGGCTTCGGCAGCGATAGAGGCATCTTTGCCAGTAGTGCTGTGGTTTACGAAGAAACCGCTGCTGCAGAAGTGCTCGTAGTCGCTATCGAGATAAGGCAGGCTGCCCACTTCGCCGGCTGCGGTGTTGCGGCCGCTGTAAAGGCTTCCGTTGATAATCAAGCCAGAGCCCACGCCAGTGCCGAGGGTCAATCCCACAACATCGGTGAATGCGCTTGCTTCGCCAAACATCTTCTCGCCAAGGGCAAAACAATTGGCGTCGTTGTTGACAGCCACAGGCACTGAGAATTCCTTTTCGAGGATGTCCTTGATGTGAACTTCCTTCCATGAAGGGATATTGACAACGTTGTAGACGATGCCTTTTTGCCAGTCTACCACAGAAGGCACACCAATGCCGATGCTCTCAATCTCCTTGCCGTCGGCAGCGAAGCGAATGCCCTCGATGATAGCGTCGATCACCACTTGAGGGTTGTCGGTTTTAGGTGTTGCCACAGCGTGGCGGTTGATGATTTTACCGTTTTCTACGGCTCCGGTGCGTATGTTAGTACCTCCGAGGTCTATTCCTATTTTCATTGTTGTGAGGGTGTTAGAATTGAAGAGTTGCAATGTGAGGGTTGTGGTCGGAGAGAAGCGCGTTGACGTCTTCCTTTGGAATGAATGCGTGAGTGACCTTGATGCTTGGTGTGACGAAGATAAAGTCGATTTTCTCGCGTTCGTTGGCATGTAGTTTGCCGAAGTCGTGCCAAGTGTAGTCTACGCCGTCTACCTTTTCTGCGATTTTATATGCGTCGTTGAGTACAAATTCATTTGTAGTAATGGTCTTGTAGGCGTCGCTTTGGTCGTTGACATTGAAGTCGCCAGTGACAACGGCAGGCTTGTCGCCCACAATTTGCTTGATTTTGTCGATGATGAGCAAAGCGCTTTCGCGGCGAGCAACCACACCTACGTGGTCGAAGTGAGTGTTTACGGCCATAAACACCTTGTCGTTGGCTTTGTCACACAGCTTAGCCCAAGTGGCGATGCGGGTGCAAGCGGCATCCCAACCGAGTTTGCCCACGCTTTCAGGATTTTCGCTAAGCCAGAATGTGCCAGAATCAAGCGCTTCGAAGCGGTCGTTGCGGAAGAATATGGCAGCATATTCGCCCTCGGTCTTGCCGTTGTCGCGTCCAACTCCCACCATGGCATAGCCGGGCAGCAGGGCTTTAAGGTCTTCCACCTGATTGTTGAGCAATTCTTGAGTGCCGAAGATGTCGATTTGCTGGTCGGTGATAAACTTCGCCATACGGTCCTTACGGTATTGCCAGTTGTTGGCGCTGTCTTCAGGGTTGTCGTAGCGCATATTGATAGTGGCGTAGTTCACAGTAGTGGTTTGGGTTTTGCTTTGGCATCCCACAAGCAGAACGATGCTGAGCAACGAAAGTGCAAAGTTTCTAAGAAGTGTCATATTGTTTTTAGTTTATTCGTTATGTTTCAATAGTTAGTGATATGGTTTTATCCTCGTAAAGTTACGAAAAATATGTTTCAAAACGGGTATAGGTATTGTAAACATTCGTTAAAGGGGCTGAATGAAAGGCATTAAAAAAGGCTGCACCGATTGATGCAGCCTTTTATTGGGTATTCACTCTGATGAGTGACGTTTGCTAATTAGTTGTAGCCATCGTTTTGATGCAACTTACCGCCAGCCTTAGTGATTTCGGCAGATGGGTAAGGGAATGCAATCATATAAGGCTTGTATTCGCTCTTAACTTGGTAGTCAAGATATGGACCAACTTCGAATGTTGAGTTGTAATCAGCACGGTCGGCATAGTGGCGAACGCGTGGGTGTGCGTTAAGTTCCTTGCTTGCAAGAGCCTTAATTTCAGCAGCACCTGATTGATACCAACGCTTCAAGTCGTGAAGGTGATCGTAGAATTCAAATGCAAGTTCGCAACGACGTTCGTGATAGAGATCAGCCCAAGTGGCAGTGCCCTTGATTGGGGTGAGGTGAGAACGTGTGCGCACGCGGTTGATGTCGCTAGTAGCAAGACCTGCTTGGTTAGTAGCCAAGTAAGCTTCAGCACGGAGCAACAAGCAGTCGGCAAAGCGGAGCAATGGGAAGTTGATGCGGGCTGTTGGCCAGTTGCCGTTACCGCTCACGTATTTGCTTGTGCCGTCGGTGAGACCTTTGTGCTTGAATGGATCCATGTATTTGTTGATCATGAAGCCAGATTCGATGTCAGAAGTAGAATAGAACTTTCTTGTCTTGCCGTTGAATTGGAATTCTTGTCCGTATTCGAGGATTGAGCGAGTCAAGCGTTCGTTGCCGGCGCCGTCCTTAAGCATTTCTTCATAGATGTCGTAAGAAGGCTTGTTTTGACCCCAACCGTTGTATTCGCCCCAACCTTTGTTTTCGAGGATTACACCAGGGAATTCAGATCCACCAGGAGTTGAACCACCTTGACCAGGAATAGTCCAGATGTATTCCTTGTTCCAGAAGTCAGAGTATTCGCAAGAGAACAATTCAGAGAAAGTGTCGGCAAGATCGCGGCCGTAGGTTTGTTCGAGAGTGTTAACGGCGTTGATAACGTTGTTCCATTGTGTAGCATCCCAAGTTGACCAGTAAGCATATACCTTAGCCATGTAACCAACAGCTGCTGCCTTGTGAGCGCGACCGCGGTTGTCGGCATCGTATTCTTCGAAGCGAGGAAGCAGAGATTCTGCGTTCTTGAGGTCTTCGATGATCAACTTATAGTTTTCCATTACGGTAGGTTGTTGAGTAGGGATAGAGTTGTCGTATCCGCCAGGGAAATCTTCGTAACGGCAGAATGGCACACCTTGCTTGTCGCTACCATAGCGGTAAGCGATGTAGAAGTGTGTAAGGGCACGCATAAAGTAAGCTTCGCCGAGAGAGCGAGTTTCTACAGCGGTGAGTTGTTTAGAGGCTTTCTTCTTGAGCAGTTGCTCGATAACCCAGTTGGCGCGGGCAGTGGTGCGAGTGAGGCGTTCCCACACGTTGCGCAATGGACCGAAGTCGCCATCGTAGTTCAATGTAGCAAGGCCGTTGTATCCGCGAGTACGTCCCCAAACGACGTCGCAGGTAGCGCCTTGTTCCCAGAAAAACTCACGTCCGAAGCAGTCTTCTTGTTGAACGTCGGCATAAAGAATAGCAACGGCGTCGATAGATTGCTTGTCGTTGGTGAAAAATGTTGTAGTGGTTGGGTTGCCTTCAGGCTGAGTGTTTAGGAAATCAGAGCATGACACCGACACGAGAGCCAACGATGAAACGGCAAGACCTAAAATATATTTTTTCATAATTCTTTCCAATTTAACTGTTTGATTGTTATTGAATCTTTGAGTTAGGAATATTAATAAGTTAACTTAAGACCGAAAGAGTAAACCTTTGATACAGGGTATTTGAGAGCGTCCCAGCCACCACATTCAGGGTCGATACCTGAGTAGTTGGTGATGGTGAAGAGGTTTTCCGCAGAGAAATACACTGAAAGGCTGCTTCCGCGCATACCGAAGTGGTTAGAGTTGCGCAAGATGCGAGTGAGGTCGTAAGTTATAGTCAAGTTCTTCATACGCAAGTAGTCGGCGTCTTCGAGATACCAGCTGCTTGGAGTAGAGAAGTTGCTGTTAGGGTCGTTCTTTGACAAACGTGGGATGTCGCTACCGGTGTTGCTTGAGCTCCATGCGTTGAGGATTTCAGTTGAACGGTTGAAGTTGCCTTCAGCATCGCTCAAGAGCATATACTTACCAGCATAGAATGCTTGTGCGCCAAATACGCCTTGGAACATAGCGCTCACGCTGAGGTCTTTGTAAGTGAAGCCTGCAGAGAGTGAGTAAGTCCAGTCTGGGTTGGCGTTGCCCATGTATTGACGGTCGAGGTTGTCGATTTTGCCATCGTGGTTAAAGTCTTCAAACTTCAAGTCACCAGCCTTTGCGTTAGGTTGGATGCGGTTGCCCTTAGAGTCAACGTAAGCAGCAGCTTCTTGATCGCTTTGGAAGATGCCAAGGCTGCGGATTAGGTAGAAAGAGTTAAGAGGTTGACCTTCGGTAGTTTGGTAGATGTAAGGGATGTTGCGGAAGCTACCGTCGCCAGTCCAAACGCCAGCTTTACCTTCAGCGTCCTTAACGCCGATGTCAGTGACTTTATTCTTGTTGTAAGCCAAGTTGCCGGTTACGAAGTATGACCAGTCTTTGTTAATCTTGTCGCTCCAAGTGATTTGTGCTTCAAAACCCTTGTTGTTTACCTCACCCATGTTCACGAGTTGAGCTGCAAGACCGATGTAGCCTGGCCAGTTCATTGATTGAGTTTGGATAAGGTTGAATGTACGCTTGTTGTAGTAGTCCAAAGAGATGCTCAAGCGGTTTCTGAGCATAGCAGCGTCAAGACCGAGGTCGAATTGTTCAGAAGTTTCCCAGGTAAGGTTAGGGTTAACAACAGAGTTGAAGTACCACATTGCGCCCCATGTGCTGTTGTTTTCAACACCCCATTGAGATTGTTCGTTCCAGTTAGCCTTAGAAAGGAGGGCTGACTTGTAGTTGTAGCCGATAGAACCGAGGTTACCTACGCGACCCCAAGAACCACGAATCTTAAGGTGGCTGATAAGGTCAGTTTTAGGGAAGAAGCTTTCGTTAGAAATCTTCCAAGCAGCAGTCACAGCAGGGAAGTCGCCGTGGTTGTTGTCCTTAGGAAGACGGCTTGCATAGTCGCGACGCCAAGAAGCGGTGAGGAAGTAGCGGTCGTCGAAAGAGTAAGAGAGACGTCCGATAACAGCCACGTTAGCGTCAGGGCCAGTGAGGTAGTCGTCGATAGTAGATGAAGTGACGAATGCCATATATTGCAAGTAGTCTGATTCGTCGGCGATGTCCTTACCATTGATTGACATGCCGCGAGTGTAAGTGCGGTCGGCAGTTGTAGAAAGCAATGCGCCTACGGTGTGCTTGCCGAATGAGTTGTCGTAAGTAAGGGTGTTTTCAGTCATCCACTTGCTGTAGCGGTAAGAACTTTCGTTGAGTTCGTTGAAACCTTGTGGCTTACCTACTTCAGGGCGACGTGGGTTGAAGAGCTTGTAGTAGTTGCCAGTTTGGTTGTAAGTGTAGCGGCTGACAAACTTCAAGCCAGGGATAACGTTGCCAACAGTGAGTGAAGTAGATGTCCAGAAGTCGGTAGTGCGGTCGAATACCTTTTCGCCTGTAAGGATGCGAACTGGGTTGACAGCGTCACCGTGGATGTCGGCGAAGTTGCTACCGTATGTCTCAATATATTTAGGGTCTTCGGTAGTGGTGCCGCCGAAAGAGCCGTCAGCTTGATAAACGCTTGCAGAAGCAGGCATCATGATAGCGCTAAGTACAGCACCGGTATAACCGCTATCGGTGTTCTTAGAGCGTGACTTAGTGCTGCGCCATGTCATATCTTCGTTGATAGTCACCCATTTGTTGATTTTGAACGAACCGTCGTAGTGCAATGTTGCTGTGCGGCTGTAGGTGTTGATAAGAACACCATCGTTAGCGTCGTAAGCAAAAGAGAAGCGGTTCTTAGCATTTTCTGTACCAGTGTTCAACGATACGTTGTGACGGTGGTAAGCAGCAGTGCGGAAGATTTCGTCCATCCAGTCGGTGCGGGTAGTAGCCACCCAAGGGTTCTTGGTGGTATCCCAACCAGTAGGAAGGTCAAGACCTGCATTGCCATAAGAAAGCTTGCGCATTTCAATTTGTTGTTGAGCGTTCAAAGCCTTAGGCAGGTTGCTTGCTTGGCGGATACCAGCAACACCATCGTAAGAGATTGATACTTTGCCTTCTTGTGCCTTCTTGGTAGTAACGAGCACACAACCACCAGCACCAGAGATAGCACCATAGATAGCAGCAGAAGCGGCGTCCTTGAGGACTACGATGCTTTCGATGTCGCTGAGTGATGGGATTGGAGCACCAGGTACGCCGTCAACAACCCAAAGCACGTTGTCGCCGTTTTGTGAACCTTGACCACGAATCACGATGCTTGGAGTAGTAGTAGGGTCGCCACCCATAGATTCTACGGTGACACCTGGCAATTGACCTTGAAGCATGCTTTCTGTAGAAGAAACTGGGCGCTTAGCAAGCGATTCTGGGTCGCTAACCACGCCAACGGCTGCTGAAAGGTCTTGTTTCTTTTGAGCTGCACCGTAACCGAGCACCACTACTTCGTCGAGTTGTGCAGCGTCGTCTGTAAGTGTAATTTCCATTCCGTCTTGTGCGGCCAAAGTTTGCGACTTCATGCCCACATAGTTTACGATTAGTATGTCGCCTGGGCGTGCAGTAACGGAGAATTTGCCATTGAGGTCGGTAGATACGCCAGATGTTGTGCCTTTAACGAGCACGCTTGCGCCAACGACAGGATCGCCATTGCTATCTTTAACGATACCAGAAACCTTTGAACTTTGTTGAGTGCTTTGTGGGGCCTCTGTGGTATTAGCATAGGCTGTGCCGGCTCCTAAAGCAAAACAACATAAGATTCCGACGCATACGCGTCGTAGAATAGTCTTACTCATAAAGATTGTTTTTAGTTTTTGATTATTAGTTATGTTGATATAGTTTTTTCGTTATAGTTTATTAGGATTTTCGGCAAATTTAGCCAAAAGCCCGAAATAATCATTAACAAAAGTGTTAAAAAATGAGATTATAGATTATTTGTTAAATTAATTAACACAAAAACGTCTGATTTTCTGTGCTTAGTGTAAATTTGTGAACAACTTCTTCGGATTAAAAATGGTTGAAATACGGGTTGTTGCAATTGAAATTAGTAATTTTGCGGTGTAAAATCAAAGAAAAGAGGAATATGGAGAAGGGAAAACGACGCCGAGTGATGGTGCAACTGCTTATTGCCGTTTGTGCATTGATACTGATAGTGTTGATGATAGCGATGATGTATGGTGTGCAATAATGTGTGCTGTAACTCCGAATCGGGTATTGGGATAATCCCAAATCGGTCATTAGGCCGTATATGTAAATTATGTTCTACTGCTTGGAGGCTTTTGTTTTTTATAAGGCATCTTTAGTTTGTTTTTAATTCGCAATAGCTGGCTATTACTCATTAAAAAGCAAACAAGATCTGCGCTTCTAAAATTCCGAAATCCATCCAAGCCCTAATGTCCGAATTGGGAAAAAATGTCTTCTGTAGGAAAATGAATATTGAAAATAAGAATAACGATGGAGTATGCTCGGTGAGCGTGTTTCAGCGCCCTGTGTGGGTGTCTCTCTTTGCGCTCACTGCGGCAGTGGCGTGGGGTTGGGCATATCCGCTCATCAAGATGGGGCTTGTCGAGTTTGGCATAACGCAGCAGATGACGGGCAGCAAGATGCTGTTTGCCGGAGTGCGATTTGCCATATCGGGATTGATAATACTTGCCATAGCCTCGAGTAGGCACGCTAAATTCTCGCTGCGAAGCCGTGGCGACTGGTGGTTTGTGCTGATGTTCTCGATGTTTAACACCACGCTGCACTATGCGTTTTTCTATTTTGGATTGTCGCATAGCGCCGGTTCGCGTGCGGCCATACTCAATAGTCTGAGCGTGTTTGTGGTAGTGCTGCTGGCATGCGTGTTTTTTCGCAGCGACAGGCTCACGGTGCGCAAGATAGTGGGCTGTGTGATGGGAGCCATTGGCATTATCGCGCTCAACCTTGGCGGCGAGGAGAGTGGAGGTTTCACTTGGCTGGGCGACGGAATGATAGCGCTCAATGCTCTGTGCGGAGCCACAGCCGGACTGCTCACGCGTCCGTTGAGCCGCAGAGTAGACATATTTGTGGGCACTGGCTATAGCCTTACCATAGGCGGAGCGCTGCTTGTGGTGCCCGGTGTGGCAATGGGCGGTGTGTTGCCAAGCATCACGCTATGGGGCGTGGTGATATTGCTGTTGCTGATAGGCATTAGCACCGTGGCATTCACATTGTATAATAAGCTGCTATCGTGCAACCCTGTTGGGCGAGTGGCAATCTTCAATTCGCTCATCCCTGTGGTGGGAGCGGTGACATCGTGCCTTTGTCTTGGCGAACCGTTCTACTGGAAGTATCTTGTGGCGGGCACGCTTGCTGCGGGCGGCATCTATGTGATAAATCAGGGTAAAAAGTAATCGGAGGAATAAGTGCCAGAAATGTTGCTACTATCTCTTTTGGGCTAAATGCAGCCTGTGGATTGGTGACTGAGAACCCAAAATTTTGTACAATCGGCGATAGTTGCTATCTTTGCACCCGAAATTACGTGTATTTAATATTTAAGAACAAGAAGAATTTTTTAAGATGAAGAAATTTTTTGCAATTGCAATTACTGCAGCAATGATGATTTTGTGCAGCTGCGCATCAAAGAACAACGTTAATATGGAAGGTCAATGGGTAATCACAAACGCATGTGGCGTGAGCACAGTGGGCGGCGATTCTGAGGCTTTCATCGAATTTGATGGTAAGGGCAACATCAATGGCAATGCCACTGTGAACACTTTCTTTGGTTCGTATAGCACTAAGGGCGATTCTTTGACATTCGGCACTATGGGTATGACTCAAATGTTGGGTCAAAGCATGGAGATGGAAACTGCCATCACTAAGGCTCTTAACAGCACTGCAACTGTAAAGGTGGAGAACGACGAGGCTACTATTTTCAACAAGAATGGTGAATCGGTGATGACTCTTAAGCGAAAGAAGTAAAAAAACATCGCGCTAATTGCTTTAGCGACAGAAATCTATCGCAAAAGCAAATATGCGAGAATACGCTATAATTCAGCCATCGGCGCGAGTGCTCGGTGGCTGATATTTAGTTTTTTAAGAAATAGCTCGGTCGGGAATATTAAAAAATCATATCATATAACTTATTTATCACAAAACTACGATTATGCCTAATGCTAATATCAAACGAATAGTGCTTACTGGCGGACCTTGCGCCGGCAAAACCACTGCATTAGTGAGAGTGATAGAACACTTCAGCAATCTTGGTTACAAAGTGTTCACCATTCCAGAAGTGCCTACCATGTTCACTCAGGCAGGTATGAACTACCTCACCTCCAACCGCGAGTTTTTCTATGAGGGCGAGAAAGCCACATTGGAGATTCAGCTTGCGCTCGAAGACAAGTTTGAGCGTATGGCAGAGGCATGCACCGAGCCATGTGTGATAATCTGCGACCGCGGCACTCTTGATATTTCGGCGTATATGGATGCTGATACATGGCAAAACATCACCTCGAGCGTAGGCACTGACACAGCCACATTGCGTGGCCGCTATGATGCTGTGCTTCACTTGGTGTCGGCGGCCGATGGTGCAGAGCAATTCTACACCACCAGCAACAATGCTCAGCGATTGGAGAAGGCCGATGAGGCTGGCTTGAAAATCGCCCGCGAACTGGATAAGAAGGTGATTAAGGCGTGGACAGGTCATCCTCACCTGCGCGTGATAAATAATAATGTTGATTTCGACCAAAAGCTCAATCGCGTGCTCAAGGAGATTAGCAACGTGCTTGGCTTGCCACAGCCTATCGAGCAAGAGCGCAAATATATTGTTGAGGTAATCGGCGAAGTGCCTGATTGCATAGAAAGCGACATCACCCAGACTTATCTGGTGGCAGATCCTGACTGCGAGGTGCGTTTGCGTCGCCGCGGATGGAATGGCAAGTATGTGAATGTTCACCTCACCAAGAAGAAACTCTCTGACACCGAAGAACTTGTGACAGAGCGCCAAGTGAACAACAATCTGTATCAGTCGCTGCTGCAGCAAGCCGACCCATACCGTAGCACCGTGAAGAAACTGCGTAAGAGCTTCATTTGGAAAGGCCAGTTCTTTGAACTCGACACTTATCAAGAACCTGTGAACAACCTTGTGATACTTGAAACAAAGGGAATTGACAATCATCAGGAAGTGAAATTCCCACCATTCCTGCGTGTGATAGAGGACATTACGGGCAATACTAAGTATTACAACCGCAATCTTGCTCTCAGAGTGTGATGATATTTTTTATGCCTTGCTCAAGTGAGTTAGGCATTATTTTTGTAATGTAGTGTAGCAAACAAATTAAAGGAGGAATACTGAAAATGAAAATTAATGATTTGCCAGTGCTGCTGCTCACTGGTTACCTTGGTAGCGGCAAGACCACTTTGCTCAATCGTATCCTTAGCAATAAGCAAGGAATCAAGTTTGCTGTGATTGTAAACGATATAGGCGAAGTGAATATCGACGCTTCTCTCATTGAGAAGGGTGGCATAGTGGGCAAAAGCGACGAGAGCCTTGTGGCATTGCAGAATGGCTGCATCTGCTGCACACTCAAGATGGATTTGATAGAGCAACTCCACGACATCACCAGCACTCACAAATTTGATTATATAGTGATTGAGGCCAGCGGTATCTGCGAACCTGCTCCTATTGCACAGACTATTTGCTCGATGCCTCAACTCGGAGCAAAATATATGCTCGACGGGCTTGCCAAGCTCGATTGCATCTGCACCGTGGTGGATGCTCTGCGCATGAAGGATGAATTTAAGTGCGGTGGCGACCTCTTGCGCACGGGTATTGATGAAGAAGATATTGAAAATCTGGTGATTCAGCAGATAGAATTCTGTAATATAGTGTTGCTCAACAAGGCCTCGATGGTAGAGCCATCGGAGTTGGCGCGCATCAAGGAGATAATCCGTGCATTGCAGCCAAAGGCAGAAATCATTGAGTGCGACTATGGCAATGTTGATTTCGACAAGATATTGAATACCGGCATGTTTGATTTCGACAAGGTGGCTACATCGGCTGCTTGGATCAATGAGATAGAGGGCGATGGTCATCACGACGAAGAAGATGATGATGACGACGAGGATGAACACGATCACGAGCATCACCATCACCACGATTATGACGACGAAGATGAGCATCATCATGAGCACGACGAGCATCACGAACATGAGCACGGTCACCACCATCATCACCACCATCACGACGGCGGTGAAGTGGAAGAATATGGCATAGGCACATTTGTGTATAAGGCACGCCGTCCGTTCGACATCAATCGCTTCGACGATTTCGTGGCACGCAAGTGGCCAAAGGGCATTATTCGTGCCAAGGGTGTTTGTTATTTCAAGACCGAAAAAGACCTCTGCTACGTGTTTGAACAGGCTGGTAAGCAGGTGGGCTTGACAAATGCCGGACAATGGTATGCCACAATGCCTGAAGAGGAATTGCAGCAGTTGCTAAGACGTGATGAGGGCCTGCGCCGCGATTGGGAGGAACCTTATGGCGACCGCCAGCAAAAACTGGTGTTTATCGGTCAGCACCTCGATAAGAAAGCAATTACCGAGGCACTCGATGCCTGCTTAGTGGAATTCTAATTTGTGAAATATAAAAAGCGAAGGCTCTTTGGTGAGAAACCAGAGAGCCTTCGCTGTGTAATATAGATTTGGGATTATCACTGATGTATTGTGATAGTGTATTCGGTGGTGAAGTGCTTGCCGGCAGCAAGGTGGTTCATCCAAGGGCGTGAAGCGAAGTCGCCCTCATAGTGCATATAGTCGCAACGGCCATACCATGGTTCGATGCACACAAATGGACATTCTGGGTGAGCCTTAACAGGAGCCCAAAGAGCCAAGATAGGCGCATCGAAATTTACTGTGATGTATGGGCGATGTTGCTTGTCGAGGATGCCCACACCCGTCAATTGGTTGTTTTCAAACATATATGTTTCTGGGCCGAAAGCATCAGGGGTGATGGCGAGAGTGTCGCCGCAGTCTGGCTGGAACTCATATACCTCGGTGCGAGCGCAGCCCTTTTCGCCTGGGCGAATGTAGTAGAGCTGTTTGTTGCCCTCAAATGAGAAGTAGCCGCGAGGCGCAGGATCATTGGCATCGAATTCAGGCAACACAAATGCTGGGTGTGCTCCGATTTGGAAGTGCATTGGTTGCTTGCCGATATTCTCCACGTCCCAACCCACAATCACTTGATCGCCCTCAAGGCGGTAGCTGATAGTGAGGCGGAATGGGTAAGGGTATTTGGCAAGCGTCTCATCGTTGCTTTCGAGCACGAAGCGGGCGCTGGTGTCGGTTTCCTCCACGAGAGTGAAGTCCATATCGCGAGCAAATCCGTGTTGAGGCAGATTGTATTCATTGTTCAATATGCGGTAGCGACCTTCCCACACGCGACCAACGATCGGGAATAGCACTGGCGAATGGCGAGCCCAGATGCTTGGGTCGGCATTCCAAAGGTGTTCATTGCCCGAGCGGACAATGCTGCATAGTTCGGCGCCATGTTCTTTGATGGCGATTTCGAGAATTGAGTTAGATAATTTAATCATCGTTGAGTTTATGTGATTGATTGTTGTTGTTTAGGTTGGAAAGGCAAAATTAATCATTTCTGCGGAATGTGTCAATTAATAAGTTGAAAAGGGAAGGATTTTGTTGCAAAGCAAAGTGTTTGCACTATCTTTGTGATAGTATGGTGTAGAAATTATTTCTCGCCCGACAAAAACACTAAGAGATGAATGTTGAGAAACTTAGAGATTATTGCTTGAGCATGCCGCGCGCCACAGAGGATTTTCCCTTCGATGAGAGTGTGCTGGCATTTCGTGTGTTCGGGAAGATTTTCGCGATGATCGATCTCGATGACACCAAGTGGTTTGTGACGAAGTGTGAACCGTGCTATGCCGAGGAATTGCGCGAGAAGTATGCCGAGATAAAGCCGGCTTTTCACATGAATAAGCGGTATTGGAATCAACTTGACCTTTATGGCGGATTGAGCGACGCTATGATTTGCTCGCTTATACGCCACAGCTATAGCGAGGTGGTGAAGAAGTTGCCGCGAAAAATTCGTGAGGAGTTCCCCGAAATCGTGTTGGGATAAACCCAAATCGGGCAATAGGACGTATATGTAAATATTTTTCTACTGCTTGGCGTTTTTCGGCTTTTATAAGGCATCTTTTGCTTGTTTTTAATTCGCAATAGCCTGCTATTACTCATTAAAAATCAATCAAAATCTGCGCTTCTAAAAACTCGAAATCCGACCAAGCCCTAATGACGAATTAGGTTAAAAAAACATAATGGGCTGCGTCACAATGATAGTGAGCAGCCCATCTGCGTAAGTTTATAATAGGATGATTACTTCTTATCAAATTTAAATCCGGCGTACATTCCATTGTAGCTGTTGAGCAGAGAAGTCAATGTAGAGAGTGTGGCATTGCCAGAATACTTCGATACTGCAGTAAGCAGGGTGTTGAGTTTGCTCATGTCAAATGTGATGCTCAGTTGAGTGCCCTTTTGCACATAAGCAGTTACGCGGCTGAGTTTCGACTTATTGAGCTTGCCGAAATTGAAGACCATCGTGCCGTCGGTAGTACCCTTGGCGTATGTGCCAGCGATAGAGCGACCGTTCTTGAGGTTCATAGTGAATTTGCCTTGTCCGTCAAAAGTCATTGAGAAATCTTCGAGGTGGGCGTTCTTGTAGTAGCGTTGCAACTTGTTTTCGATGGCTGCTTGAGCGGCAGTGCCACCTGCTTTTTGCAGAAGGTTTTCGCTTTTGAACACGATTGCCGGACCTGCTGACACCCATGTGCCATTTAGGTCGGATACTTCTACTTTGTCAGAAGAGATGAGTGAGTTTACCACTCCGTTGAGGTCTTTAAGATTCGATAAATCCCATGCCCAAGAATTGGCACAGGCGATAGTGGCAAAAAGTGCCACGATAAGTGATTTAATTTTCATAGTTCCTAAAATTAAAATTCTCTTTTTGCGTAAAAAATTGCGACAAATTTAGTATAAATGCATTTTATAAGCAATAGACAAAAATGTTGCACAAAACGAAGATAATGCGCAAAAACGCCTGTTGAGGGTGAAAAATGGAACGTGTAAAATGTAAGAAAAATGTGCAAATTTATCTATTTTGCGAATTGGATATTAGTTTTTGTGGGATGGTTAGATAAATTTTGAACAAAAATGCATACCTTTGCATAGGTTAAGATGCATAAATCGCGACATGCATTTTTTTAAAGGTAAAAAAAGATTAAAACAGTTTAAGATAAAAATATTAATACGTAAAAAAGGATGAGACAAGGTTTATTATGGGTAGCCGCAGCCATGACTGTAGCGTTGGCTTCTTGTTCGAACGACGAACCAAGAGGCGCAACAGGTTACGGCGAATTTACGCCCACATTTACGGCAGACTTTGCCGTGCAGGCAGCAAGTGCAGAGAATGCATCTGCTGCACCAGCAGTGTCGCAACCAAGCGTGTCGGACTTTTTTGTGCACCTTTCGCGCACAGATGGCACGGTTGATAAGACATGGAGTAAGGTAAGCGAAATGTCGGCTAATGAAAAATTCCCAGTAGGAAAATATCAGATAGAGATGTATTATGGCGACATCAATGAAGAAGGTTTTGATAAGCCATATTTCTATGGTTCGTCGGATTTCACTATTTACGACGGTGATGTGGCTAAGCCAGAGGTGGTGGCTACATTGCAAAATGCTATGGTGAGCTTCGACTACACTGAGGCATTTAAGAATTACTTCACCGATTATTCTACCACCATTCACTCTACTGGTGGATCATATATCACATTTACTAAAGACGAGACTCGTGCCGCTTATGTTAAGCCTGGCGATGTGAGCATAGCAATGACTCTCACCAATCGTGAAGGCAAGACTGTAACACTTGAACCAGCCGGTATCACTGATGCTAAGGCTCGCACTCACTATCGTGTGACATTCGACGTCAACGGCGGTGAAGTGGGCGATGCAGTGCTTCGCATCACATTCGACGAGAGCGTGGTTGACGGTGGTGAAGTGCTTGTGACACTTGGCGACGACATTTTTAATGCCGATGTGCCAGCTGCCACACCAAACAACTTCACTGCAGGCGAAACCTTGCGCTACTCTGAGGGCGATGAACCGGCCGAGGGACCAAAGGTGTCGTTGAGCGCAATGGCAGGATTTAGCGAAGTGGTGCTCACCACACAATCAGAATATTTGCTCAGCCTTGGTTGGCCGGCCGAAATCGACCTTACTAAGGTGTCTCCAGAGCAACGTGCATTCTTGCTTAAAAATGGCTTGAAGGTATCGGGCTTGTGGGGCAAGATGAGCAATATGGCAATGGTAGATTTCACTGGCGTGGTGCCAAATCTGCGCGTGTACAACGGCAGCAGCACACACACATTCTCACTCACTGTGAAAGACGTGCTTACCCGTGTGAGCGAACCAGTATCGTTCACCGTGTCGGCTCCATCGGTGATTCTTGCTATGCCAGCAAGCACCACCACGGTGCTTGGCACAGGCGAGGCAACTTGCGAGGTGACATATAGCGGAATGGATTTCGAGAAGAACGTCAGCATCCAATGCCTAAAGAGCAATGGCACTTGGGCTAACAGCCAAATAAAGAATGTGACATCGCTCGGCGATAACAAGTATAAGGTGACATTTACTGTACCAACATCTTCTTCTACGGTGCAAGCAAAGGCTGTGTATAAGAATGGTGTTAAGTCGTCGGATGTAATGAACGTTGTGCCTGAAAGCCCAACAATCACACTTTCAAGCGAAGAAGCCGACGTGTGGGCTACTAAGGCCACCGTATCGTTGGCTACATCGGCTGGTAAGGCTGCTGATATGGCAAATATCGCCACAGTATATGTTTCTAAGGATAACGGATCGACATATTCAAAGGCTTCAAACGTCACTGTAAGTGGCGATAAGCTCACAATTGCAGGACTTACTGCTGGCACTGCATATAAGGTGAAGGCATCGGTAGTGAACTCAGCCGACAAGGCAAGCGCGCCAATCGAATTCACCACAGAATCGGCTACACAATTGCCAAATAGCGATATGGAATCGTGGAACAAGAAGGGCATAGGCAGCAGCCACTACGACTATCTTCCATACGCAAGCGGCGAATCGGATATCTGGTGGGCAACAAACAATGCTCGTGGCTACGACTACTCTGTATTCCGCGTGTCGGTGACATCGGGTTGTGCAGTTAGCTACAACAGCACAGTGAAGCATGGTGGCTCACACTCAGCACAAATCTACACCAGCGGTCACGGCGGTGGCTATGCATCTACCAGTTCGATAATATATCCTGCGGGAGCATTTGCCGGCAGCTTGTATATCGGCACATATAAGTGGAGCAGGCCAAATGAGACAGTGACCACAGGTCATGCATTCTCATCACGTCCATCATCGTTCTCGTTCTGGTATGAATATATGCCAAAGAACAGCGACCAATTTAAGGCAGAGATTGAGGTGCGTGCAGGCGAGGAAGTGATTGCAAAGGGCGAATTCATTCCTGAAGCAACAAGCACATCCGACACAGCATTTAAGCAAGCCACTATCAATCTGGCTTACACCAACAAGAGCAAGAAAGCGACATCGATATATGTACGATTCCTTTCTACTACAAAGACTTCGTTCTCAGAAAGCGATTTCAATAAGAATACAAGTACTCAAATCGGTGATGAATCAATCAAGGTGCATCGTGGCAGTGTGCTATATATAGATGATTTATCACTTAACTATTAATCTCCCCCCAAAGACAATGAAAAAAGTATATAACATATTATTCACGGTGGTGCTTGCAGCGTTTGCTCTGGTTAGTTGCGACGATCCTATATATAATGGCGGCACCGATGAACAGGGACAACTAAAGACATCTACGCTCGGTATTGATGTGGATGCTTCGGAAATCTTGGTTACTAATCCAAGTCACAGATCGCTAAAAGATGCGTCGGAACCACGCACCGCAGTGGATGTGAGCGGATTCACAGTGCGCATCTTGGATGCAAAAACACATGAATTGAAAAACTCGTGGTTGTATTCGCAAATGCCAGAGGTAGTGACACTGCCTGTGGGTGAATACACCGTAGAAGTGTATAATAGCGAAGTGAAGGAGGCTGAATTTGATGCTCCTTACTACTACGCAAGCAAAAATGTAACAATCGCTAAGAATAAAGTCACAGAACTCGGCAAACTCACTTGCTGTCTTGAAAATGTGAAGGTGAGCGTGAAGTATAGTCAGGCGTTGCAAAACGTGATGGGCGACGATGTGAAGGTGACCGTGGAAGTGGCGTCTAAAAACACCCTTGAATTCAAGGCAAACGAAACTCGTTCGGGCTATTTCCGCTACTACGAAAACAACACCACTTTGGTGGCTTCTTTCTCGGGTACTGTAGAGGGCGTGATGGTGAATGAGGAGCATAAAATCATGACTGACGTGGCTCCTCGCAAGCACTATATCATCAACTTTGACTATAAGACCACTCCAAATCCTGACGATGAATCGGGTTCGGTGTCTGGCGAATCATTCACTATCGATGCATCGGTGACTGTGAAAAACGAGGGCCGCAACATTGATATCGATGATGATGTGATTGACCCATTCGACTTCCTTACCACTTCGGTTTCTAAGGTGAGCTTCGCATGCACAGCAAGCAAGGAGAATGTGACTGTGAAGGCTTCTTCGGCTTGGACTGCTAAGAGCACCGACGAAAGCTGGTTGACATTGTCTAACATCACAGCAAATGGCTTCACTATCAATGCCACTGCCAATAAGGCTGACACAAGCCGCAGTGCAAGCGTGGTAGTGACAATGGGCTCACTCAGCAAGACCATCACCGTAACACAAGAGAAGTTCAGCGATTATAAGCCTGGTCCATCGTTCCAGAGCGATAATATTGATCTTAACAACTACAACGACGCTGCTCTGTTTGGCGATGGAGCGAAGTCTGCGATTGTGAATATCTCGGCACCAAACGGCATCAAGAGTTTGCATGTCAACATCAATTCGGGTACACTTACTGCAGAAATTCTGCAAGGCGTGGGACTTGACACTAAGTTTGACCTCGCAACAGGTAAGGCCGACAATGGCAAGGATCTCACAGAAGGTCTTGTAGGTCTTGGCTTCCCTGTGGCAAACGGCGGCACAATGAATGTGGGCGGTACAGAGACCACTTATGGTGCTGTTGTTAACCAGACATTAGTGAAGTTTGACATCACACAATTTATGTCGTTGCTCTCAATCTACGGAGCAGCTAAGCACGATTTCGAGATTACTGTTACCGACAATGCAAATCAAGTGGGTAAGGCAGTGTTTAAGTTTGAAACCAAATAAACATTGATCACTAATGAAAACTATCATAAATAAAATATTGGCAATCGGCGTTGTTGCTGCTGCATTGTCGTCGTGCTCCGACGATAACCTTATCACCGAAGGTGAGGGCGCAGCAAACTTCAGCGTTGCCATTGCCGAAGAAGCTACTGTGGCATCGGCTCGTGTGAGCAACGAGGCTGCTTTGGCAGAGAATTGTATTGTGTATGTTTATAGCCATAAGGGCTTGATTCGCAAGTATCGCGGGACAAACAACCTGCCAAGCCAATTGTTCTTGGCAAGTGGCAACTATCGTGTGAATGCAGCCGCTGGCGACAGCGTGCCTGCATCGTTCACCGACCGCTACTTCAAGGGTGCAACTGATTTCACTATCAGCGCAGGTGTGGAAACACCAGTGAATGTGGAATGTAAGATTGCCAACTCGGTGGTTGTGGTTGACTTCGGTAATCTTGCCGATGGCTTGACCGACTATAAGGTGACTGTGAGCAATGCTGCTGGTCAATTGGAATATACAAGCGACAAGGGCGGCGAAAAGGGTTACTTCATGATGGACGACGGCGAGAAAATATTGAATTGGACGCTGACCGGTAAGCAACTCGATGGCACTCCATACGAGAGAAGTGGCTCTATCGACAATGTTAAGCCTACCACACAATATACCTTGAAGTATAATTATAGCAGCAAACCTGCTGAATACGGTGGTGCTATCATCACTGTTGAGGTGGCAGAAGAGGAAATCGTTACTAAGGATGTGATTATCACAGCGGCTCCTAAGTTTATGCTCAATGGTGGCCGTGATATCAACAATCCAGTGGTGTCGCAACCAGAGAAGTTCTCTTCGAGCATAGGAGTATATTGCACATCGGCATGTGCGCTCAAGAGTGTTGTGGTGAAAGGCGAAGACAATGTGCTCACTGCAAAACTTGGTTTGCCTGACGATGAATTTGATATCCTTTCAATGTCGAGCGACTATAGCAGCACATTGGCTGGTAAGGGCTTGACACATACATATAAGTATAACGATGCCGACGACAATGCGATTGCAAAAATCACTATCGCAAAGGAACTTCTTAATTCACTCACCGATGGCGACTATTACATCAATTTCGTTGCTACCGACGTGAAGAACAAGGTGCGCAACTATCGCATGCACATCCAGATCACCGATGCATCGGTAGGTACTATTGAAATCAACGAGGAAAATGTCTACACTTCTTACGCCACAGTATATGGTAGCGTGATGAAGCAAGGCCTCACTGGCTTGAAGTTCCGTTATCGCAAGTCGGGCGAAACCGACTGGACAAGCATTGACGCCACTGTGTCGGGCAGCACCATGAGCGCGAAGATCACTGGTCTTACTGCGGGCACAACTTATGAGTATCAAGCAATTAGCGACGGCTATATGATTGCCGACGTGATGCGCTTCACCACTGAAGAGGCTGCACAATTGCCAAACAACAGCTTTGAGGATTGGCAGACAAGCAGTTCTCCATATTTGGTATATCCAGCAGGAGGAGAAATGTTCTGGGATACAGGTAACCACGGTTCATCAACAATGAATAAGAATGTTACTGTGCCATCTACACAATATGTTCATAGCGGAAGCCGTTCTATAGATTTAAGGTCACAATTTGTGGGTATCGGTAGCATCGGTAAGTTTGCTGCGGGCAACGTGTTTGCCGGTAAGTATCTCCGCACCGAAGGCACCGATGGTGTGCTCGGATTTGGACGTCCATTTGCATCGCGTCCGGTGCGCGTGACAGGCTATGTGAAGTATTCTCCAAAGAAAATCGACAACAATGCCGGCGCGGTAGAGGGTGCAACAGGAATGGATAAGGGCTTCATCTATGTGGCGCTTTGGGACGATTCTAAAGAAACCGATAGCAAGAGCGGCGAGTCTTGGCCAAAGATTGTTAAGACCAAGAGTAGCGAGCGTCAATTGTTTGACACTGCTTCGCCTCACATCATCGGTTATGGCGAATTGGTCCTCACTGAGGCTACTGCGGGCAGCGATTTGGTGAAGTTTACAATCGACATCAAATATCGTAGCACCAAGAAGCCATCGGCTATCATCTTCACTTGCTCGGCAAGTAAGTATGGTGACTATTTCTGCGGTGGTAACGGCACAGAAATGTGGCTTGATGATCTACAACTTGAATACGAATGATAGAGAAAAAACAACTGATTATATTGATTATGTTCTTGTTCATGGGTGTTTCTGCCCGTGGACAGGAACATTTTAGTAGAAATATAGAGCAAACCGTGTTTGTGCCGAAAGGCCAATGGGTGGTGGGCGTGAGTGCCAATTATGGTCAAAGCAAGTTTGATAACTACCAATATCTGGTGGTGGAGAACATCAATGGCAACGATTACTCGTTTAAGGTAAGCCCAATGCTGTGTTATATAGTTAAAGACGACCTTGGGGTCGGTGGACGCTTCGCCTACAATCGCACCCGCACTAAGATGAATAGTGCCGACTTTGTGATTTCGGGCGATGATTCGTTTAGTGTCGACAATCTCTATGCTATCACTCAGAGCTATCATTCATCGATGATTATGCGCAATTATATGAGTTTCGGTAGTTCGAAGCGCTTCGGCATTGTCAATGAGGTGGCTTTGCGCTATGGCTATAGCGAGTCGAAGTTGGCAAGCGGTAGCGGCACCAGTTTCTCTGGTTCGTTTATGCGCACACATTCTGTAGGTTTGGGCGTATCGCCGGGTATATTGATGTTTCTAAACAACTATTCGGCAATGGAAGTGAATGTGGGTGTGTTGGAGCTTGGTTTCAACAGAATGAGGCAGACCAACAACCAGATTCATGTGGCAAAAGTAGACACAAGAAGTGCTAATTTTAAGATTAACCTATTTTCAATATCGTTTGGCGTAGTATTTTATTTATGATAAAGAGTGCAAAATATATAGTGGGCATGGCAATGATGTTGCTTACGTTCACCAGTCCGGTCTCTTTGTGGGCGCACGACGATGGCAAAGGTGGATTGCCGGTGATGCGCACAGATAGCATTGTGGGCGAATTGGCGCAGGATCTTAAGGAAAATGACGAACTCCATAAGAAGGTGATTGTGGGCAAGGACACCATCAGCGTGATTGTGCCCGACAAAAATTATGGTCGTTATCACCGTGGATTGTATACCCACTTGTTTGTGCCAAAGGGCCAGTTTACTTGTGGTCTGCAGGCTTCTTACACCAAGGCTGATGCTGAGGAATTGCAGTTGCTAAGCTACGTAACAAAGCTCAATTTCAATGCCACTACCTACTCGTTCAATCCATACGTAAGTTATTTCTACAAGCACAATAAGTGTGTGGGTGTGAGATTTGGTTTCTCGCGCACCGACTTCAATCTCAACAACTTTGCGCTAGATTTCGACGACGATATAAATTTCGACATCCATGATGTGAAATATTATAGCCGTAAGACATCGCTTGAGGTGTTTCGCCGCAATTATATCGGCTTGGACAACCCCCGCCGATTTGCTGTGTTTCATGAGATGGCATTGAAGTATGGTAGCGGTATCGGCTCATTTCAGCGCCTGATAAACGACACACCTAAGATTACTGAAACCACTTCTAACGAACTCCGACTGGATTTCTCTCCAGGTCTGTGTGTGTTTCTTCAAGAAAAGTTTGCCTTCAATGTGTCGTTTGGCATCTTCGGTTGGTATTGGCGTAGAGACCGAGCAGTGACCGATGGCGAAGACGAGGGTACACACTCGTCGAGTGGTGCGAATTTCAAAATCAACCTGTTGAACCTAAAACTTGGAGTGGCAGTTTTCTTGTAAGAAGCGCTACACACTATAGAAGAATATGAAGATGAGAAGATTCGTACATAAAATTTGTTCGGCTGTGGCTTGCGTGGCACTTGCAGTGGTTGCTGCAGGATGCTTAAAAAACGACATTCCGTATCCGGTAATTCAGGCTGCATTTATCACGATGGACGTGGAGCATCAGTTGGGCGCACCGATTATCGACACTAAGTCGCAGACGGTCACTATCCGGCTTGATGAGCAAGCCGACCTGCAGAATGTGATGATTAAGGATTACACCATCACCGAGGGCGCTACACTCTCCGACGATATCAAGAGCGGACTAAATCTCAGCAAAGACCCTTTCAGCGTGGTGATTTCGCTTTATCAAGACTATACGTGGAAGATTATGGCAGAGCAGCCTATCGAACGCCATTTCAGTCTTGCAGGGCAGGTGGGCGCTTCGATTATCGACGTGCCGGCACGTCGCGTAGTGGCTTATGTGCCTAAGAGCGCCGATTTAACCAAAGTGAAAGTGTCGGAGGTGAAACTCGGTCCGGCTGAGGTGTCGACTATGACCCCCGACTTGAATGGTGCGACTGTAGATTTCTCTTCGCCAGTGAAGGTGAAAGTGAGATACCACAACTTTGTGGACGAATGGACTATATTTGTGGAACGTAGCGACCAAGATGTGCAGTTGAGCCAAGTGGATGCTTGGACCCGTGTGATATGGCTGTATGGTTCTGCCGAGGCTGGAAAGACTAACGGATTTGAATATCGCAAAGCCGGCGACGATGACTGGACGGTGGTGCCACAAGCACAAATCAAGCATAATGGCGGGTCTTTTAGCACATGCATCACCGGTTTGAAACCAAGCACCGAATATGAATGTCGCGCTACGAGCGATGAAATGAAGGGCGGCGCTACAAGCGTTACTACCGATAGCGAATATCTCATCCCGAATTTGAATTTCGACACTTGGAGGCTCGACGGTAAGGTATATTGCCCATGGGACGAAGGTAGCTCACCATATTGGGGAACAGGAAACAAGGGCGCTACAACACTTGGCAATAGTAATAGTGTGCCGAGCACCGACACTTGGAATGGCAAGGGATATTCGGCGCAACTCGACACTAAGTTTGTTGGTATCGGCGTAGTGGGTAAGTTGGCATCTGGCAACTTGTTTACGGGCGATTATGTTCGCACCGATGGCACCAACGGTATCTTGAATTTCGGTCGTCCGTTTACTGGTCGTCCTACTAAGATGAAGGGCCATTGGAAGTGTAACATTGTACCAATCTCGCATTCGTCGAGCGAATACACACAATTGAAGGGTCAGCCCGACACTTGCGTGGTGTATGTGGCGCTCACCGATTGGGATAAGCCTCTGGAGATACGCACCAACCCTAACAACAGGCAATTGTTTGATAAGAATGATAGCCATGTGATAGCCTACGGCACTGTGGAAACGGCTAAGAACATCGATAAGTGGACTGATTTTGAGATTACGCTCGAATATCGCGCCACCAACCGAAAGCCAAAATACATCCTCATAGTGTGCTCGGCGAGCAAGTATGGCGATTACTTCACCGGAGGTGATGGCACTTCGCTATGGGTAGATGATTTTTCATTGGAATGGGATTATTAACCATAAGTTATGAGATTTATTACAACACTCACAGCGCTGATTGTATGCGCATTGGCTTTCGCCACATCGCCACACAAGTATCGCCTTGTTTGGCAGGACGACTTCAATGGCTCGTCGTTCGACGCTTGTTCGTGGACAAAAATCAAGCGTAGCGCCTCTGACTGGGATCGTCATATGTCGCCTGCCGACTCGCTGTATGCCGTGCGCGATGGGAAGTTGATATTGCGTGGGGCTGTGAACACCAATTTGGAGGCTGACACTGCGCGCTACGTCACTGGCGGACTATATACAAGGCATAAGCGCACTATCAAATATGGCAAGGTGGAGGTGCGTGCCCGTCTTGGCTGTGCACAGGGCGCTTGGCCTGCTATATGGATGTTGCCAGATGGAGATGTGAAGTGGCCTGATGGCGGCGAGTTCGACATTATGGAGCATCTCAATCACGACACTATTGCTTATCAGACCGTGCATTCCTATTATACGTTCGTGCTGAAGAAAGACAATGAACCGCCTCATGGCTCTGTGTTGCCTATCGATCGCGAAGGGTATAACACTTATGCTGTGGAGATTTTGCCCGACTCGTTGGTGTTTTCGATTAATGGTAAGACGTCGTTTTCTTATCCTCGCATAGCCACTACCGAAAAGGGGCCGTATCCTTTTGGCACTCCGTATTATTTGCTCGTGGATATGCAGATTGAGGGCGCGTGGGTTGGTAAGGCCGATCCTAAGCAATTGCCCGTTGAGATGGAGATTGACTGGGTGAGATTTTACGACCTTGAAGGTGTAGAGCCGTCAACCGAAGTCAAATAATAATCCCGAATGACTGAATCGGAATAAATAAATGAATGTAAAACAGTCCCGGCAGCACCATTGTGCTATCGGGACTGTTCGATTTTGGGTTTTATTGTTTAGGTTTTTGTGTTATTCTTTAGGGGTTTCGCCGCTGCCTTTGAGGCTACCGAACCCGCGGCGATAGATTTCCTTGTAAGTGGCATTGTTCACCACACGCAGTTCGTATCCGCCAGAGAGATTCATCTCGTCAACAATCTTTTCGGCTTGTGCGCAGCCAGCGAGAATCTTGTTGTTGCACTCTTCTTCGGTGCCAGCCATTGATGTTTCGTAGCCAGTGAAAGAGAGGGCTTTGCGGTATTGGTCGAGGATGGCTTGCATCTCGGCAGTGCTTGCATTTACCGACGAATCGGTGAATCCGAATGAATAGGAATAACTACCGAACTTTTCGTCGGAGCACGACGAGAATACTGATATTGAGATTAGTGCCACCACAAGGGTCAATAGAATTTTTGTGCATTTAAATGTTCGTTTCATATCTTATGTTTTAATAGTTTTGCAACGTTTTTTTTTGTGAATGTAAATATAGTAAATGTTGTGAGAAAATTGTCCAAAAAAATGCTTACTTTTGCCATTAGATAACAATTATTAATATGATTGCCACATTTTTCGACGATGAGGGAGCAATGATAAAAAAGCAGAAAAGATATGAATGAGGTAAGACGCAAATATGATTTCGATAGAGTGGTGCGAATATTCTTCGCTGTGGTGTGTGTGGCTACCGCAGTGTTTCTGATAGACTATCTTAGCAATGTGTTGCTGCCATTTTTCGTTGCATGCTTGATAGCATATATTTTGCACCCGCTGATGGAGTTTAATAGGCGCCTGCTGCGATGCAAGGGTTATGCCGTACCGGCAATATTCACCCTTGTGATGGTGGCGGTGGTGATAGGTGGCATCTTATGGTTTCTGCTACCGTATATCGTGGATGAAGTGAGCGGAATGGTGAATCTGCTTACCGAATACACCAAGAAGCGTCTCGACGTGAGGTTCCTGCCTCGTGAGCTTCATGATTTTATAGTGGAGAATATCGATGCCGACCGTATCTCCGGTCTACTTAGTAAAGAACAGTGGGTGAAGGTGATAAGCGGTGTTTTCCAGCGCACATGGAGTGTGCTTGGCGCTACGGCAAGTGTGATAGCCAGCATCTGCTCATGGCTTGTGGCTGTGCTATATCTGATATTCATTCTCATTGATTACGATAAGATTGCCAAGGGTATGCGATTGGCAGTGCCAAAGCGCTATCGCAAAGGCGTATTTAATGTTTTTGACGATGTGAAGCGTTGTGCCAACGCCTATTTCCGTTCGCAAGCGCTCATCGCGTTTATCGTGGGTGTGCTGTTTTCAATAGGATTCACTATCATCGGGTTGCCGATGGCGTTGCTGTTTGGCATGTTTATAGGATTCCTCAATTTGGTGCCATATCTGCAGTTGGCGTCGATACCGGTAGCCGCCTTTTTGTGCTTAGTATATGCAGTGGCGAGTGGTGGTAATTTCTGGGTGATGTGTGCCTACACCACAATTGTGTATTGTGTGGTGCAAGCCATACAAGACCTTGTGCTCACGCCACGCATTATGGGCAAGAATATGTCAATCAATCCGGTGTTTATCTTGCTGTCGTTGTCGATATGGGGCTCGCTACTTGGCTTTGTGGGCTTGATTATCGCATTGCCGCTCACAGCCTTGTTGGTGTCGTATTATAAGCAATACCTCTATCGCATAGAGTCGCAGCAGCCCGACGGCAGCGACACCCATGCGGAAGTAGACGCCGATAAGGAATAGCATTCAATCACTCCGAATAACTCACTAAATGTATATGCACTGCACCCGCCCTGGCGCAGTGTTATTTTCTATGTTTTCACAAAAAACAACGAAGGCGGCCTGATGGGGTCGCCTTCGTAGAAATTATCATAGGTGATATCCTTTATCCCAATTCGGTTATTAGGACTTGAATGTATTTC
>ULPF01000037.1_pt1 | contig 27345 bp, 19 predicted proteins | sample 1953271 | NCBI WGS metagenome assembly ULPF01 (sample SAMEA4835622, study PRJEB28245) | human gut metagenome | biome: gut microbiome; material: fecal sample | place: Denmark | collected 2008
CCAATGCATCACCAAACGCGAATGATACCCATCCACAAAATCAAAAAAAATCTGATTAATCTGCGGGTATCTGCGTGAACCCAAACCCATCTGCGTGAAATCAAAAACCACCATCCGTGAGGAACAAAATCACCCCGCGCTTAGGGGCATATATAACGAAATCAGGGCAAATGCCACACGGCATCTGCCCCGAAAACTCAAGCTGTATTTAATTATAAATTACTTACGAGTCAATACGATATCTTCCATACCGAACCAGTACTTTTGAAGGTTTATACCAGCCTTATTATAAATAACTCCAATAAACGCGCCTTGATCGAATGTAATTTTCTTCAAATCTTGGCTCCAATTACCATCTACTTCTATGCCTTCTTCTTTAAACTCACCAGCGTTGAAGTAGTGCAAACGAACGTCGCAAAGGAATCCAAAACCGAAGTTCAAATCTTCAGCAACCAAACATCCAGCAGGAATTGCCACATGACCTACTTTAGTTACTTCATCGAAGTAATAATTCAATGTACATTGAGCATAATCAACACCATTAAGACCAACAATGTAAAGTTCCTTACCGTAGTTTGGATCATCTTCTTCTGGCGTTACAATTTTAACCTTCCAGGTAATAGGATTTTCTTTACCAAACATAGTCTGATAAACTGTCATTTCCCATGCACCTGTAAGTTTATCGTAAACATCAGCATCGTTGTCCTTAATCCTAACAATGCAAGAGCTCTTTTCACCGATAGTTGCACCCTTTGCATCAGTGATAGTAACCTTAAACAAACGAGGGTCATTGAGTACGTCGTCGTCAATAGTTGCGAAGTCAACCCATGCAGATTGGTCTTCCTTATCGATATTGACATTATAAGAAGTTACGTGGTAGTTTACACCCTCTTTTGCTTCTTCAGTCTCTTCAACACCACTTACTGGCTCTACAGCCACTGTGATAGTCACACGACCATTTTGCTCGCCAGTGCAAACAACAGGAACTTTAAACGCGCCTCTATTTTCCTTTACAGACACTTCAGCAGCGCTAAATTCCACAACAATATTTGCCGAGGTATTGGCATCTTGCTTCCACTCATCCTCGTTGTTGTTACAAGAAGCTGAGCCTACCGCCAATGCCATGCAAAGCATATATGCTAATTTATTTAATTTCATATCGCTATTATATTAAAAGATTAATTAATAACCTGGGTTTTGTTGACCCTTCAATTGAGGGTTATTGGTAAGCTCGTCTGATGGGATAGGCCATACATAACGATAATCATCCTTTGAATAACTTACCTTACCAAGCTTAACAACTACATTATTCAACTTGCTATTGATGTTGTAGTTGATATCACGATCGAAGCCATCACCCCAACGACGCAAGTCGCTCAAGCGGAAACCTTCACCGATAAATTCGATACCACGCTCATGCTTAACAGCAGCCAAAAGCTTATCTGCATCATAAGTACCATCTACATAGTCCTCATAACGATTTCTCTTGAAGTCATTGATATACTTGTTAGCGCCAGTCATGTTTACCTTAATACCAGCTTCAGCTGCGATAAGATACATTTCGCTCAAGCGGAACAACTTTGGAGCAATTCTAAAGTTAGGATTAGCATCGGTCATCAAATCAGGGTTACCCAAATACTTTGTCAAAACGAAGCATTGATATTTCGAACCTTCGATAGTCAAGTTTGTTGGTTGGAAGAAGAGATCGAAACGAACGTCTTTACGGCCATTGTAGTCTAAAATCACCTTAGCTGATGGAATGTAGTCAGCCTTCTTCAAGTCAGTGCTAAGGAAATAGGCACCAGTTGATCCAGGAAGTTCTGTCTTAGAACAAGCAGCTTGCATGATGATTTCCTTGCTCTTGTCATTTTCCCACATTGTTGCGTAGTTGTCTACTGTAGAAAGAGTATACAGGCCAGATTCAATCACATCGGTTGCCTTGTTGTAAGCAGTTTGCATGTCGCCCTTAAGCAAAGCCACACGTGCTTGCAAAGCCTCTACAGCCATTGACGAGAGATAGTTTGCCATTGGCTTAAGGTTATTTTCCAAACCAGCGTTTTCATACTCTGTAAGAGCAGCGAAAGCCTCATTAAGGTCTGTTTCAATCAAAGTGTAGGTTTCGTCTTGTGTGCTACGACCAGGATATTTGCTGGTGTCACCAGTTGGGTTGTAAACAGTCACCAAAGGAAGACCCTTAGCTGCAGTAGAACCACCTACCTTAGTGTAGTCTTCACAGAACTTATCGAGAAGCATCCAGTAGCAATAAGCACGATAGAACTTAGCTTCACCGATAAATCTCTTCATTTCAGTCAAATCTTCGCCAGCGAATTTACCACCGTCAACAGCAGCTTGTGCTCTTTCAATGAAGAAGTTAGCGCCATTGATGCGAGAGTACATACCAGCCCAATAGCTTGTGATATCGCCATCAGATGAGTTGAAAATCGCATTTGAAATCTGACCAACACGGTTACCATTGCAGATAAGACCGATAAATTGGTCGGCTTGAATATCAGGAATTGCATGATATGATCCGGCACCCATACCCTTAAGGCCCACATAGAAGTTATTGCGGAAACGTGCATAATCGTTCATCGATGTGAGAGCAGTTTCATCATCAAGCGTACCCCATGGTGTCTTGTTCATGTCACACGAGGTGAGCATGGCACATACCATAAAAAATGCTAAAAATATTTTTTTCATAATTGTTTTTCCTCCCAAAAATTAGAATGTTACTTCAACACCAAATACGAATTGCTTAGTGTTAGGATAATTAAATCTAACCAAGTTGATGTCTGGTTCTGGGTCATAGCCAGAGAACTTAGTGCAAGTCCATAGATTACGTCCTACGAAGAACACATTCACGCGATCGATAGAAGCCTTCTTGGTGAGAGATGTTGGCAATGCATATTGCACTGTCAATTTCTTCAAGCGAAGGAATGATGCGTTTTCAAGCAAGTGAGTATCAAATTGGATTGCTTCACCATAAGCAGGAACGTCTGTTACCTGACCTGGAGTAGTCCAAACATTAAGCATCTTCACTGTTTGGTTAATCTGAGTACCTTGTGCTGTGTTTTCAAGGAAGTAATTGTCGTTGTTATAAAGATACTTACCAAGTGCCCATGTGAAGTCAGCACCGATAGTGATACCCTTCCAACCACCTTCTGTTCCGAAACCACCAGTCCAAGGTGCATAACAGCTCTTACCTACGAGCACGGCGTCGCGCTCTTCGTTGAAGGTCTTAGTCAAGTTGCCTTCCTTAGTATACCACATTTGCTTACCATCGCGTGGGTCAACACCTGCATAACGCACTTGCCAGAATTCACCTGATGAGTGTCCTACCTTGTAGCACAAGCCATAGTTAGGCAATGGATATTCGTCACGACCATTGAACAATTTCTTGATGCGGTCGAAGTTGTAGTTGAAGTTTGCCTTGAAGTTCCAATAGTAGTCGCGTTCTTGGAAGATATCAAACTTAAGATCCACGTCAACACCAGTGTTAGCCATTGTACCAATGTTACCGTAACCGCCAGAGAAACCAGTTGTGTAAGAATAAGGGATTTCCAAAAGCATGTTCACTGTGCGCTTGTCGTAGAAGTCTACGTCAACGTTCAAACGATTAAATACGCGAGCAGAAACACCGAGGTCAAATGACTTAACAGTTTCCCAAGTCAAGTCGTGGTTAGCTTGTTGAGCAACACCAATTGATGGTTTGCCATTGTAGTTGCTACCCGAACCAAGAAGGCCAAAGTACATATAACTATCAATTGATGAGTTACCAGTGGTACCGTAGCTTGCCTTAAGCGACAATTGATCGAGCCAGTCGAGACCTTCCATGAAAGCTTCCTTTCTGATGTCCCACATTGCGCCCAATGACCAGAATGTAGCCCAACGACCGTCAGGAGCAAACTTAGAGCTTGCGTCGCGACGTACGGTGCCATCCAAGTAATACTTGTTGTTCCAACTGTAGTTCATATTCAAGAAATACGAGTTGAATGCTGTTTCAGTACGGCTATCAGATACGTTGTCCATACCTACTGTTGTACCTTGATCCAAACGCATTTGGCGAATGTCGGTGTGACCAGTTGTAGAAATACCGAAAGCAGTGCTACGAGTCATAATAGATTCTTGACCAAGAAGGAATGTGAAGTTGTGTTCCTTGTTGATGTCGAATTTATATTCAGCAGTGTTGGTGTAAGTCCAAGCATAATATCTTTGGAAGCTCTTACCAGCTTGACCACTTGAGCCCTGAATGAAACCACCCATTGGAGATGTGTAATCTTCAGTTGGATAATATTCTTGGTTAGTTGTGTAGTCGAATGCATCCAAAGCCTGTTGAGCACGGATAGTAAGGCCCTTGATAGGAGTTACTTGCTCAAAGAGGTTGATGTTTGCAGTCACGTCGCGGCGAAGAACCGAACGCTTGTTGTTGTAGAAATCAACAGTACCCATATTGGTATACTTCAAGTGCTTAGCTTTGTCGCCCCACTTGAGGTTACCGTTTTCATCGATAGAATAGTAGTATGGGCTATCGAATGGGAATGCCTTACGAACAAAGAACGCAGGGTTAGCACCATAAAGATTAGATCTGCTTTCGATTTCATTGTTCATCTGATACTTGCTATAACCGAAGTTTGAGCTGATACCCATCTTCAACCAAGGACGCACCTTAACGTCGAAGTTGAAACGAACTGCTTCACGGCGAAGACCAGATTGAGCAATGATACCTTCTTGACTGTGGTGGTTAACAGAAATATAGTATGTTGTATTGGCTGTACCACCACGTACAGAACCATCGAGTGTATATGTTGGAGCATGGCCGTCAAACACTTCGTCGCGCCAGTTGGTGCTGATACCATATTTATCAACGATAGTGCGGATTTCGTCGCTTACAGGTACACCAATCAAATCGCGGAACTTCACATATTGTTGTGAGTTCATCATTGTTTGTTGGTCGTCTACCATTTGAGAGAAACCGTATTGTGCGCGGATTGACACCTTTGCAGTTTCACCTTGGCGACCCTTCTTAGTTGTGATCACGATTACACCGTTTGCAGCACGCGAACCATAGATAGATGTTGAAGCAGCATCCTTCAATACAGAGATGTTTTCAATATCCGATGGGTTCAACGAGTTGAACACTGCAGATGAGATTGGAGCTCCGTCAAGAATGTAAAGAGGCGCAACGCCTGATTCAAGAGAGTTGACACCACGAAGACGGATTGTAGCCGACTTGCTTGGGTCACCCGAACCAGAGAGAACAGAAAGACCAGACACTTGACCTTGGAGGGCGTCGGTGAAGTTTGCAGTGGTGACTTTGCTAAATTGCTTTTCACCTACAACTTTCACGGCACCTACTACCGATCCAAGTTTCTTTCCCGAACCATAACCTGTAACAACAACAGCGTCGAGAAGGTTTTCGTCAGACACAAGTTTAATAACAAGGTCTTGACCTGCGTTGACAGTTTGTGACTCATAGCCTACAAACGACACCTTTAGTTGTTTTACATAGTCAGGCACTGTGAAGGCAAACTTACCATCGATATCAGTTGCTGAACCGGTTGTAGAACCAATAGGCACAACTGACGCACCGATAAGTGGCTCGCCGTTCTCCGAATCTACTACTTGACCGCTAACAGTCTTTGCGCTTGCAAGGGCTGGCATCAAGGCGACACAAGCAGTAATCATAATTAATAACAGCTTTTTCATACCTTTTGTTTAATTTGACATTTGTTTATAATAATTATCTCTAAAAATCTCTCTGATATTGTTTTTTCTACAAACATTATTCTACATACGGAGAATAGTATCTGTTGCAAATTTAAATAAAATATAACGAAATTACACGCATAAAAAAGTATGTTTAACAAACTCTCGCCACTTTGTTCTTTTTGTTCATTTCGCACCTATACCCTTTCCACACATGCACACAAACCACAATTTATGTATTTCCCCAATTTTACAATCACTTTCGCATCTGGCCCACAAAACGCCTCACAAACACTCATTATTGTTATTTACAGCATTTTACACCACCTTATTTTAAAATAAATAAACATCGCACCTACACTATACGAAATATTTTTACAATACTTAACAATAGAACTTTTTTTCGCCACCCATTTGTTAAAACATAAGAATGTTTAACATTCCATATTTAACATTTTACGTCAATCCACAATTACCACGAAATGACAAAATAATACATTAAACTTACATAATGATAGTTTTAAGCACCTATAAGCACGAATTTATCACTATTATCCCAATAAAACAATCTTTACCGAACAAAAAAGACCCTAACGCCATTTTTACACTCTCATTAAGAATTCGAGCCATCAAACGATAATATTAAAAAAAGAATTTTCATCTATATAACGTGCAAAACATAGAAATTTATTACCTTTGTAGGGCAATTCTAGAAGCATTGGCATATAATTATTCCATTATGACAAACATCAACCCCAAAAACAAGACTCTGCGTCAAACCGAAACCCTTGACGCTACCGATATACAGATTTTGCGCACCCTGCAGCAGGATTCGCGACTGACTACCAAGGAGGTAGCCAAACTTGTGCACTTGAGCACCACCCCGGTGTTTGAACGCATCAAGCGTCTGGAGCGCGAAGGATACATCAAGCGATACATCGCCGTGCTCAACGCCGAGAAGCTCAACCTGGGCTTTATGGTGTTTTGCAGCGTGAAGCTGCGTGACCTGAAGCGCGAGTCAACCTCGGCTTTCACCTCGATGATGCTCGAGATACCCGAAGTAACTGAGTGCTACAACATTTCGGGCCATTTCGACTATCTACTCAAGATCTATGCCGCCAATATGAAAGCCTACCAGCAATTCCTGCTCAACGTGCTGGGCAACATCGAGAGCCTCGACTCGGTGGAAAGCACCTTCGTGATGGAAGAAATCAAGCAATCCTACGGCATCGACATCTAATCGCCCCCCCACTCGCAATCACACCAATTTATCACACCGTTAACCGCACAAACGCAGCCGGCTTTTGGAATTTTGTGAAATTCCGCTCCAAAAACCTTGGAATTTTGTGAAATCTCGGACGTAAATCATTGACATACAGAAAGAAAAGAGATACTGTTTTTTTTCTGCGCAAAAAAAACGTTGACATTCTGTCACATCACACTACATTATAAACGATTTGTCTGAAGGCCTGTTGATGTACATAGCCCATGGCAACACCCTGGGTGTGAGCCATTATCATATTTTGCGCGCTGTAGGCGCAAAAGACTTTAGCACAGAGGACGCGTACCTTCGGCACGCACACAAAAAAAACGCATGCATTAACATCCGCCAGCAGACTCGCTATGCTCCCTAGCAAGCGGTTACTTTAAGACGAGCGGCTTCACCGCTCTCGCAGGTACTCAACCATATCTCATACATTACTCCACACCCAACTTATTCACCCAGAAGTTTTCAACCACCCCACCCCAAAAATAACACAACGGCTGCCTTTTTCAAAGCAGCCGTTATATATATTATATATAATGTGTATTCGTCGGGCGAATCACTGCGCCGAAGCGCCTTTCATCACTTCTGAAGGGCAGCGATGCTTTCCTTGAGCGTAGCAATCTTGCTTTCTGCGTCAGCCTTCTTCTTGCGCTCAGCATTCACCACAGCCTCTGGAGCATTGTTCACAAAGCGCTCGTTGCTGAGCTTCTTCTCAACCGACATCAAGAAGCCTTCATAATACTTCAGGTCGGCATTAAGCTTAGCAAGTTCTTCCTCCACATTAATGCTATCGCCCAATGGCACAGCATATTCTGTGGTGCCTACAAGGAACGATGCAGCAGTTGCGTCTTTTTCACTCACCTCTTCGATGCTCTCCACATTGGCGAGTTTCTTGATGATTGAGCTGCAGGTGTTGCTAAACTTGCCCACAACCTGAAGCGACAATGCATTCTTGTTAGGAATATTCTTCTGCAGACGCACTGTGCGCACACCTGAGATGATTTCCTTAGCCACTGCCATTTGAGCAAGCGCCTCGGCATCTACCTTGCCAGCCTCTGGCACGCGGGCATACATGATGCTCTCGCCATCGGCACGCTCGCTGATGTGTTGCCACAATTCCTCGGTGATAAATGGCATGAATGGATGCAACAAACGCAGAAGCACGTCGAAGAATCCGAGTGTTGCCTTATATGTGGCTGCGTCGATTGGCTGTTGATATGCAGGCTTGATCATTTCAAGATACAAGCTTGAGAATTCATCCCAGAACAACTTGTAGACTGCCATCAAAGCCTCATTCAAGCGGAATTTGCCAAAGAGGTCCTTAACCTCAGCCAACACCTGGTTGAGTTGCGAGTCAAACCACTCAATTGCCACCTTGGCATATTCAGGTTGCTCTATATCGGCCACTTCCCAACCCTTCACAAGGCGGAATGCGTTCCAAATCTTGTTGTTGAAGTTTCTACCCTGTTCACAGAGCGAATCATCATAGAGGATGTCGTTGCCGGCAGGAGCAGCGAGCATCAAGCCCATACGCACGCCATCGGCGCCGAAGCGTTCCATCAATTCGATTGGGTCAGGAGAGTTGCCGAGCGACTTCGACATCTTACGACCCAACTTGTCGCGCACAATACCAGTGAAGTAAACGTTGCGGAATGGCATCTGGCCTTGATATTCATATCCAGCCATAATCATACGTGCCACCCAGAAGAAAATGATGTCTGGACCAGTCACGAGGTCGTTGGTTGGATAGTAGTACTTGATTTCCTCGTTGTCAGGATTGTTTATACCATCAAACAATGAGATTGGCCACAACCATGATGAGAACCAAGTGTCGAGGGCATCCTCGTCTTGCGTAAGGTCGCTGAGTTGCATGTCGGCGTTGCCCGATTGCTTGCGAGCCTTCTCAAGGGCTTCCTCGGCGCTCTGAGCAACCACAAACTTGCGTTCGCCAGTCTCATCCTTTTCGCCATAGTAGTAGGCTGGGATGCGTTGACCCCACCACAACTGACGGCTGATACACCAGTCTTGTATGTTTTCAAGCCAATTGCGATAAGTGGCTTTGTATTTTGTAGGTACAAACGAAATCTCGTCGTTCATCACTGGAGGAAGAGCGATTTCAGCGAAGTGCTTCATATCGATAAACCATTGCAATGACAAGCGTGGTTCGATAGCCACATGTGTGCGTTCTGAGAAGCCCACCTTATTGTCGTAGTCTTCCACCTTTTCCATCAAGCCAGCAGCCTCAAGGTCGGCAGCTATCTGCTTGCGCACATCGAAGCGGTCCATGCCCACATACATGCCAGCCACAGGAGCCACAGTGCCATCGCCATTGAAGATGTCGATAGTCTCAAGATTGTGCTTCTTACCGAGCATATAGTCGTTTTCGTCGTGTGCTGGAGTAACCTTCAAGCAACCAGTACCGAATTCGATGTCGACGTAGCGGTCTTCAATCACGCTCACCACTCTTCCCACAAGCGGAACAATCACCTTCTTGCCCTTGAGCCATTGGTTCTTTGGGTCCTTAGGATTGATGCACATTGCGGTGTCGCCCATGATAGTCTCAGGGCGAGTGGTAGCCACCACTGCATAGCGGCGACCTTGCGCATCGCGATGCACCACTTCCTCTTCGCTACCTGTTTCGCCGCTCATATCATCGTCGGCAACATAGTAGCGCAGATAGTATAGTTTTGACTTTTCTTCTTCGTAATATACCTCGTCGTCGCTGAGGGCAGTTTGGTTCATTGGATCCCAATGCACCATTCTCAATCCGCGGTAGATAAGACCCTTATCATAGAGGTCGCAGAACACCTTCAACACGCTTTGGCTGCGCTTTTCGTCCATGGTGAACGCTGTGCGGCTCCAGTCGCACGAAGCGCCAAGCTTCTTCAGCTGTTCCAAGATGATGCCACCATGCTTGCGAGTCCATTCCCAAGCGTGTTCAAGAAATTGTTCGCGGGTGAGGTCACGCTTCTTGATGCCTTCAGCAGCAAGCTTATTCACCACTTTAGTTTCAGTGGCGATACTTGCGTGGTCGGTGCCAGGCACCCAAAGGGCGTTCTTACCCTCCATGCGCGCACGGCGAATGAGAATATCTTGAATAGTATTGTTGAGCATGTGGCCCATGTGAAGCACACCAGTGACATTTGGCGGTGGAATCACGATAGTGTAAGGTTCACGCTCATCGGGAGTAGACTTAAACAATTCGTGGTCCATCCAGTATTTATACCATTTGTCCTCTACTTCAGCAGGACTATACTTGGTAGCCAATTCGTTCATAACAGTTTCTGCGATTATATATTTGTTTTTGTAATTATCTTAAAATTTCAAGATGCAAAATTACAAAATATCCTTGAATACACGCTTATATCACGCCAGATATTCGCGCAAACAGCTATAATATAGCCCAAAAGCGCTCATTCCCTGGCTTCTTCAGCCATTGCGTCGAGGGCATCATCGCCCATGCTAGCAGCATTCATCAGAGCGCATGCCGCCTCATAGTCGTGGGCAAACACCAGCACTCGCGACATTGAGAATGCCGTGCCATACGGATTATATTCCTCCGTCACCATTGCAGGAATGCCATTGCTCTCAAGCATCCCTTTCAAAATCTGTGCTTCCGATACGAAGTAAAACTTCTTGAGCAGCACCAATTCATCGCTTTTTTCCATATCAATGCTTGTTTTGTAGTGTTAACATTATTGCGTTGCCGCCTTTTGCCGGATTGCGCTACACCCTTATTATATAAGTGGCGCATCACTTGATGCCTCGCTTATCCAGCTCCTTACGATAACGCGCTGCGTTTGCCAAATGTTCGGCATACGACTTCGTGAAATTGTGATAGCCCGAAAAATCCTCCTTGGCGCACATATACAGATAGTCGCTGGCATCGCTATTGAGCACGGCGTCGATCGATGCCTTTTCCACAAAGCGGATTGGGCCAGGTGGCAGTCCGGCATAGCGATAGGTGTTGTAAGGATTGTCGGTGCGGGTCATAGGCACCGTGATACGCTTGATAGAAAAATCGCCAATGGCAAACTTCACCGTCGGGTCGGCCTGCAACGGCATTCCGCCCTGCAAACGATTGATATACAAGCGACCCACCTTGCCGCGTTCGTCGCTCTTAGCAGTCTCTTCCTCGGCTATCGAAGCCACCGTCACCACCTCGTCGGGCGTCAGACCCAGAGCTGCGGCTTTCTGCTTGCGCTCGTTGCTCCAAAACTGCTCGCTATAGCCAGCCAAGCGCTCAAGCAATTCGTCTGGCTTTACATTCCAATAAAATTCATAGCTGTCGGGCAACAAGGCCGCCACTATGGTCTGCGGTGTCTTGCCATATTTGGCGCACTCCGCGCTATCGTTGAGCACCTTGAGCATATCGTCGGCGCTCATCAAAAATTTATCGGCCACGCGCTCAGCAAACTGTTCCTTGGTGCGCAGATTGTTAAACGAGAAGCGCACTGGCGACTGCAATCCGTTACGAATCTCACGCGCAAACCGGAGAGGCGATTCGCCATCTTCCACGCGGTAGGCTCCCACACGGCGGTCAAGGTCTACGCCCGCAATGCTCAGCACTGTGGCCACGCGTCCGCCGAAATCGCCCAACTCTTCACTAAGATATTCGCTAAATTTCTCATTGCTTGTGCCAGGGTATATATATATTGTGCGGCTCTCACTCGCGCCTGTGAGCACAAAAGGCAACGCCCATCCTGCCACAGCAATCAATGCTATCGCCACTACCACGAGGAGCATTGCCTTAACAGATAATGTCTTATTACCGATTTTCATTTTCTTTCTTCTTTAAAATTACAGAGCGGCGTCATTGCCGCCCTCGCTTACGACACTGCAAATTTAGATAAAAAACACGAAAAGCGATTAATCCTCTATATGTTTTCAGCAAATACCCATCCAGCACAACACACCAGTTTAACCCAATTCGGTTATTAGGACTTGGAAGAATTTCGGTTTTTTAGAAGTGCAGATTTTGATTGATTTTTAATGAGTAATAGCCTGCTATTGCGAATTAAAAACAAGCAAAAGATGCCTTATAAAAGCCGAAAGACACCAAGTAGTATTAAAATTTTACACCTACGGCCTAATGACGACCGATTTGGGGTTAATACACCGCACAACACCGATTCCACAAAATCCACCATCAAAAGCAGGGTGCGGGCTGGGTGTGGGCTGAGTGCGGGCAAACAATTTTCAAAATATTTCACGGCAGTATTTGGCAAATCAAATTATTTGGTTTATCTTTGCACTCGCAAAAGAGTTATTAACTCAGCACAAACTACTGGAGAGGTGGGTGAGTGGCTGAAACCACCAGTTTGCTAAACTGACGTAGGAGCAATCCTACCACGAGTTCGAATCTCGTCCTCTCCGCTTAAGAGTCTTGCATCCTGTGATGCAAGACTTTTTTGTTTATATACACATTCCAGGCATCACACATATTCATGCATAGTTCAACCCAATCCGCATAATATTTTTGCATATTGCACACAATATTTTGAGACAAACCGAGTTATATACATAAAGTTTACAAAAAGACATTTTAGGAAAAACAAGGTTTATTGATTAATTGTTGCATGGCAGTCTTCGGGAGAAGATTGTCTTGTTTTTTCTACCACAAGCGCCCTTGCCTTCTCAATAGACAGAGCATATCTGCAAAAAATTCAAGAAAATGTCAAAATCAGTACTGAGCAATCATTAACTTTCATTCACATTTAAGTAATATTTTTACATCATTTTTCACTTCCTTTTACTAAACCATAGCCCTATACACACTCTTTAACGTTCAATAAACACTATTTAAACATTAAATCATTTTTTTTCTCACTTTTAGGCATACCTTTGCGCCAACAAAGTTTTCGCTATTATGAAAAGCGTTTTTCGTTTTAGCTTAACCAGAAAATAAACTAAACATAAAAATAAAATGAAAACAGAAGTAAAAAAGGCTGAGGGCAAATTAGGTGTCCTCGTAGTAGGTTTAGGTGCCGTAAGTTCAACATTCATGACGGGTGTTCTCATGACACGTAAAGGTCTCGCAAAACCAGTAGGCAGCATGACTCAATACGACAAGATTCGTGTAGGCCGTGGCGCAGAAAAGAAATATCTCCATTATAAAGACATCGTTCCTATCGCTGACCTCAAGGATATCGTATTCGGCGCATGGGACGTTTACCCAGCTAACGCTTATGAAAGCGCTGTTAACGCAGAAGTGCTTAAAGCAAAAGACATCGAGCCAGTTAAGGACGAATTGGTAAAGATCGTGCCTATGAAGGCTGCGTTCGACCACAACTATGCTAAGCGTCTCGACGGCAACAATGTGAAGACTTGCAAGGACCGTTGGGATATGACAGAGCAAATCCGCGAAGATATCAGAAACTTCAAGGCTACTACAGGCGTTAACCGCGTGGTAGTTCTTTGGGCCGCTTCTACCGAAGTATACGTGCCAGTTGACGAAAAGGTACACGGCACTCTCGCTGCTCTCGAACAAGCAATGAAGGGCAACGACTGCGAACACATCGCTCCATCTATGTGCTACGCTTATGCTGCCCTCACTGAAGGATGCCCATTCATCATGGGTGCTCCTAACACTACAGTGGACATTCCTGCTATGTGGGAACTCGCTGAAAAGACTAAGATGCCTATTGCTGGTAAGGACTTCAAGACTGGCCAAACATTGGTTAAGTCAGGTTTCGCTCCTATCATCGGCACTCGTTGCCTCGGCCTTGCTGGTTGGTTCTCAACTAACATCCTTGGCAACCGCGACGGTCTCGTGCTCGACGAACCAGCTAACTTCCGCACTAAGGAAGTGAGCAAACTCTCTACTCTCGAATCAATTCTCGTTCCTGAGAATCAACCAGACCTATATAAGGACTACTACCACAAAGTACGTATCAACTACTATCCACCTCGCAACGACGACAAGGAAGGTTGGGACAACATCGACATCTTCGGTTGGATGGGCTATCCAATGCAGATCAAGATCAACTTCCTCTGCCGCGACTCTATCCTCGCTGCTCCTCTTTGCCTTGACCTCGTACTCCTCAGCGACTTGGCTGCTCGCGCAGGACGCTATGGCATCCAACGCTTCTTGAGCTTCTTCCTCAAGAGCCCAATGCACGACTACACTAAGGACGAAGTGCCTGTAAATCACCTATTCCAACAATATGTGATGCTCAAGAATGCACTCCGCGAAATGGGTGGTTACGAAGCTGATGAAGAAATCGATTGAGTTTCCAAACTGCAATACACTAATTAATTAGACGTGCTGGGCTGCAAAACGTCAAGACGGGTGATACTGATAGGGCGCAATCCTATGATTTCTTTTCAGACATCCATAGACAGAAAATACACACATATTACAATAGCCTAAGAAGAACAACCCCGAAGACTCGCGCTTCGCCCACCACTTCTATAAACGCATTCAAATTTTCGGCGAACGGCTGTCGCATTACGCGGCAGTCGTTCTGCTGTTTTTATTCCAATTCGGCCATTAGGGCTTTGACGGATTAACACGGCTTCACGAGGACTTTTCATTTTAACAACAAATAACTAAACCACCATTTCTATTGCCCAAGCGATTAATTATCTTTGTCATATTAACCTACTTAACGCTAAAAACTAATAACAATCTATTAATCTAATATGAATACGCAACAATCTTTCAGCCCAAATCAGGTGGAAGCCTACCTGGGCAAAGCCTGCGAAACATTCACAAAGGCCGACATTATAAGATTCGTCATCGAGAACGACATCCGCATGGTAAACTTCATGTATCCTGCCGGCGACGGTCGCCTAAAGACCCTCAACTTCGTGCTCAATAGCCTTGAGCACCTCGACAGCATTCTCTCTTGTGGCGAACGAGTTGACGGTTCGAGTCTTTTCTCTTTCGTCAATGCCGGGCGCAGCGACCTCTATGTGGTGCCTCGCTTCAAGACCGCATTTCTCGACCCTTTCAGCGAGATTCCCACCCTCACCATGCTATGCACATATTTCGATAAGGACGGCCAACCTTTCGACGCCGCTCCTATTCAGACCCTGCACCGCGCATGCGCCGCTTTCAAGGAAGTGACCGGCATGGATTTCCAATGCATGGGCGAACTGGAATACTACGTTGTAGCGCCTACCAATGGTGATTTCGCAGCCACCGACCAACGTTGCTACCACGAGTCTGGCCCGTTTGCCAAGTTCGGCGATTTCCGTCAGCAATGCATGGCCTACATCGCTCAGGCTGGTGGAAAAATCAAATACGGCCACACCGAGGTGGGTTCTTTCACACAAGACGGCATCCTATATGAGCAAAACGAGATAGAATTCCTCCCTGTTTACGCCGAAGACGCTGCCGACCAACTGGTTATCGCCAAGTGGATTATCCGCAAGGAAGCCCAACGTCGCGGCTTGAACGTGACTTTCGCACCGAAAATTACCACTGGCAAGGCTGGTTCGGGCATGCACATACACATGCGCATCCTGAAGGACGGCAAGAGCATGATGGTGAACCCAGATGGCACACTCAGCGACGTTTCGCGCCGCGCAATAGCCGGATTGATGACGCTCGCGCCTTCTATCACCGCATTTGGCAACAAAAACCCTACTTCTTACTTCCGCCTCGTGCCTCATCAAGAAGCGCCTACCAACATCTGTTGGGGCGATATGAACCGCTCTACATTGGTGCGCGTGCCTCTGGGATGGCAAAGCGGATCCGACATGTGCAAACTCGCGAACCCGCTCGAAGCGCCTGAGTTGCCCGACCATTCTATGAAGCAAACTTTCGAAATGCGCTCGCCTGACGGTTCGGCTGAGACCTACACACTTATGGCTGGACTTGCTGTGGCTTGCCGTCATGGTCTGGAAATGGACAACGCCCTCGAAATTGCCGAGCAAACCTACGTGAACGTGAATATCCACAACGACGAAAACGCCGACAAGCTCAAAAGCCTAAAGCAGCTGCCTGACAACTGCGTGGCTTCGGCCGAATGCCTCAACAACCAGCGTGCCGTGTACGAACAATATGGCGTATTCTCACCAAACATGATCGACGGCATCATCAAGGAACTTTCGGCATTCCACGACTCAACATTGCGCCAAGACATCGCCGGCGACCTCGTGGCTATGCAGCAACTGGTTGAGCGCCACTTCCACTGCGGATAACACTCCCACACATAATAATAGTCACCTCTACCACAATGCTGCGATAGAGGTGATTTTCTATTTATAACTTTAAGATTTCAGAGTTTCACTACAATTGGCGCATTATGCCGTCGTAGGCATCGGCTGGAGCGAACCATTGCATCTTATCGTCCTTGGCATACCAAGTGAGCTGCTTCTTGGCATACACACGCGTATTCTTCTGAATACGGGCAATGGCTGTGTCACGATCCATCGTGCCATCGAAATACGCAAACATCTCCTTATAGCCGACGGTGTTGAGCGAATTAAGGTGTCGCAGATGATACACGCTACGAGCCTCATCCTCGAGGCCCATCTCCACCATCTTCAGCACTCGGCGGTTGATGCGGTCAAAGAGCAGCTCTCGCTCCACGTTGATTCCGGCCTTCACTATGCGAAACGGACGCTCTTTCACCTTGCCTGTGCGCAGCGAGGTGTAGGTGACACCCGACTGCAAGCAAATCTCCACGGCATGTATCACACGCTTGGCGTTTTTGCGGTCTACTATCTCATAATACTCCGGATCAAGCTCACGCAATCGGGCGAGCATTCCGTCAAGCCCCACCTCGGCATACATATCTACCACCTGAGCGCGAATGTCGTCGCTAATCGTGGGGATATCATCGATTCCTCGGCACACGGCATCGACATACATCATCGAGCCACCGCACATCACCACATACTGGTTTTTCTCGAATAGTCCGGGCAGCAACACCAAAACATCTTCCTCAAACTGGGCTGCGCTATAATACTCGTCAAGCCCCTTAAAGCCCACAAAATGGTGATTCACCCTCGCCTGTTCCTCAGCAGTGGGCGCTGCGGTTCCTATAGGTATATCGCGATATATCTGCCGAGAGTCGGCAGATATTATCTCAGCACCGAGGGTCTCGGCAATGCCGATGGCCGTTTCGGTTTTTCCTACGCCCGTGGGGCCTGTGATTACTATCAGTGTTGGTTGCGACATGCCCTACCGTTATTTCAAGAAGTCTTCGAAATAGCGAGTAATCATTTCGTGCAAGTGCACGCTCTTGTGGCCCATCATATTGTGGCCCTCGCCTGGATAAGCGAAGAAGTCAGGGTATGAGCCCACTTCGGCGCACTTATTGAGGAACATCAAGCAGTGCTGTGGCACCACTGTGTTGTCGTTCATACCAGTGATAACGAGCAATCTGCCCTTCAAATCCTTGGCGCGATTGAGCAAAGAGGCCTTTTCGTAGCCCTCTGGATTGCTTTCTGGAGTGTCCATATAGCGTTCGCCATACATCACCTCATACCATTTCCAGTCGATAACAGGACCGCCTGCCACTCCCACCTTAAACACGTCGGGGTAATTGGTCAATAGTGAGATTGTCATGAAGCCACCGAAGCTCCAGCCATGCACACCGAGGCGATCGGCATCTACGTATGGCAGTGATTTCAGGTATTCCACCCCCTTCATTTGGTCTTGCATTTCCACTTGACCGAGTTGGCGGAATGTGGCTTGCTCAAACGCCAAACCACGGTTTTCGCTACCGCGATTGTCAAGGATATACACTATATAGCCCTTTTGCGCCATATAAGTCTCCCAAGAGCGCGACTTCCAGTGCCATGCGGCATCCACATTGTGAGCATGAGGACCGCCATACACATACACCACTGTAGGATATTTCTTTGCAGGATCAAAATCGGCTGGCTTCACCATGCGCCAATAGAGGTCGGTTACGCCATCGGCTGCCTTAATCTTGCCTGATTCGAAGATTGGTTGCACATATCCCTTCCAAGGGTCGTCGGCACGAAATATCTCAATGCTCTTAGCGGTCTTGGTGTTGGTAACGGCGTATGCACGAGGCACATCCGGTTCGCTCCATTGGTCGAGCAGATACGAGCCATCCTCGCAGAGCGATGCCGAGTGAACGCCCTTGCCATTATCGAGCAAAGTGCGCTTGCCGCTGCTAACATTCACGCTATACACGTTCATCTGCAACGGATTCACCTCGTTAGAAATATAGATTATGCTCTTAGTCTTAGCATTAAAGCCCACGATGCTGCTCACAATCCATTCGCCCTTGGTGAGTTGCTTCACGATATTGCCATCCACATCCATCAGATAGAGGTGCATATAGCCGTCTTGCTGACTCCAATACACAAACTTCTTGCTATCCCAAGGCAAAAATGTGATTGGGTGCAATGGTTCGCAATACTTATCGTTGTGTTCGCTATACAAGGTCTTAATCTTGCTGCCCGATTCGACATCATAAGCATCGAGGTGTGCATCGGTTTGGTCGCGGTTCACCTCTATCAGATAGAGCGTAGAACCATCAGGACTCCACGAAATATTTGTGAAATAGCGGTCTGTGACGTCGCCGAGGTCGAGATACTTCACTGCGCCAGTAGCCACGTCGGCAATACCAACGGTCACTTGGTGTGAAGTCATCCCTGCCATAGGATATTTGTCAGGCTCATAAGTGGCCTCTCTTGCAAAGGTGTTGACTTGCGGATAATCGGCCACCATACTTTGATCCATGCGATAGAACGCCAATTTCTTGCCATCTGGCGAGAAGAATGTGCCCTTGCGGATTCCAAACTCGTTGCGGTGAACAGCCTGTCCGTAGACAATCTCGCGCGAGCCATCAGTGCTGAGTTGCACAGGAGCGCCTTCGGCAGTCTGCACATACAGATTATCATCCTTCAAGGCCGCCCATGTGCGGCTTGCCTTGCAGTATTCAAGACCGCGATAGCCCTCAGCAATCTTCACCACATCGCTCACAGGCTTTTCGGTGCCCACCTTTTTGCCTGTAGGAAGCACATACTTAAAATAATTTTCGCCGTCGCGCTCAATAAGGTCATTACCATTCCAGTGAGCCTTCAACGAAGCAGGAACATTGTCCTTGTAGTTTTTACCACCAAAATTTAGTTCTTCGAGAGTAAAAAGTTTTTGCGCTTGAGTGTTTACACTTGCAATAGCCATTGCCGCTAAAAGTATTGTTTCTTTCATAAAATCGATATTATTTTATCTGCGCCATCGAGTGCCGCCATTATTCCACAAAAATAGCAAATATTTCGCTCAATAACAACACCTTCACAGCCCTCCGACGCATTCGCGCAATTAGCATTAGTTAATTATTTACAAATCGTTTTTAGCAAACCATCTGATAATCAATAATAGTTACCTCGAGGTAACTTAATTCCACGTTTTTCCCTTCTTGCATCGGGCATTTCGACGCTGTAATTTTGCATCATACAAATAACAATAAAAACACCGACTATGGCACAATTAGAATTACAAAAGACAGGCAACGGCTACAGCGTAGCCACAGTGGGAAACCTCAGCGCATTCGGGGGCAAGGCTTTCGTAAAAGACGCTATCGGCACCACATCAATGGAAGCATCATTCGGCTCTCTCGCCGCTGGTGAGGCATTGCCATTTTTCCACCACCACAAACAGAACGAAGAACTCTACATCATATTGAGCGGCAACGGAGTATTCTCTCTCGATGGCAACAACGAGGAGGTAAGTTCTGGCAGCATCGTTAAGGTTTCTCCAAAAGTGAGCCGCGGCATCAAGAATACTGGCAACGACGCATTGGTTTACATCTGCATTCAAGCTCGTGAAAACTCTCTCGAACAATACACCATGACCGACGGTGTAATCGAAGAACCCAAATCGGTCATTAAGCCGTATATGTAAGTATTTCTACTCCTTGGAGTCTTTCGTTTTTTATAAGGCATCTTTTGTTTGTTTTTAATTCGCAATAGCTGGCTATTACTCATTAAAAATCAATCAAAATCTACGCTTCTAAAATCCCGAAATACATTCAAGCCCTAATGCTCGAATTGGGTTAAACCCAAATCAACCAAAACCATAGAATAAACGGGAAATGCAATATTCACAAGCGTTTTCCGTTTTATTCTATATGAATAACTCCTCAACCGAAGTGCTAAAAAGCAACATATTTCCGAATTGCCCTATACGCAACATCATTGCGCGTGTGGGCGACAAATGGTCGATGCTCGTGATGCACGAGCTGCTTCAACACGCATGCCCAATGCGTTTCTCAGCATTGCAGAAGTCAATCCCCGACATCTCGCAGAAGATGCTCACCACCACTCTGCGCAACCTTGAGGCCGACGGATTTCTCGTGAGAGAAGTATTCCCCGAAGTGCCACCACACACCGAGTATCAACTCACACAACGCGCCATATCGTTTATGGACGCGTGCCAACCGATGATTGCTTGGTCATTAGAAAACTTTGCCGACATTATCCGCGACCGAGAATCGCGCACCAGCAAATAACGACAGTTTTATTTAAAGAACGACGACAGGCTATACCAGATGTCGCCTATCACCATGCGGCGAAATAGCCAGTGATGCATGCCGCCGGGAATGCGCTGCAACATCTCATCGTCGTTTGACAGCACAAATATCGGGCGTATGCGCCAAGAGTGATTATATCGGTTTTTCCAATCATACATGCAGTATTCCCACCAGCGGCAGTCGCCTCGCCACCATTCACCCGTGGTGTAGCCATTCTGCAGGCCATATCGCGTGGCGCCAAAGGCATTGGCATGTCCGCACTCTTTATACACCTTGTATGGAGCAAGTCCAAGGTCGATAACCCTACCAAGACTCACCCGGCACACTATCAACGACCCGCAACTATAGTGCATCGCCGTAGAGCGCTCTGGCGCAAAATATATGCCGTTGCCAGCAAAATTGCCGGCTCCCACATTCCACACCTCGGTGCGCCAACTATTATTGCCCACACGTCCGCGACTCTGCGTGATGCACTCGCTTGCCTCTGGCGAGGTGCCGTGATAGAGCGTCAGCGCAGGTATAAAGGTGTCTATCACCGTCCATATCACACTCTCCACATAGGTGAGCGTGCCATGCCATACGGGATATTTCAATATTCTCCAAGGCAGGAACAGCACCCATCGCCAAAAGTCGTCGGCTCCCTCTCTATCGTGCGAGGGTATGAGCACCTCAAGCATATAGTTCATCGCCTCAAAGAAGCAATGCACCACCAGATTGTAATACACGGCATTGACCAATCGCAGCGGAGTGAGCACTATGTAAATCGGTATCTTCACCCACTCATACACTTCGCGCAACTGGCGGTTTCGCGCATCGTTGCCACTATTCCACTTATACATCAGGCGCCATGGCTTTGAGGCATAGCGCTGAAGCCAATTCAGGAAGTAAAACGGCAGACTGATAAACCAATACACCTTATAGCCCACCACACTGATGAGCCCAGCACCCCATATTAGCAATTTGCGCACCAATGCCACCACCAGTGAGAGCAGCAATAAATTCCACGCCCAACCAAACAGCGTGCTAAGCAGGCCCTTACTGCTACCACTATGCACAGGCTCCACCTCGGGCTCCACCGGGCAATCATATTCAATATATTTTGGTGAGCAATATACGCTGCCACCGAGGTAAGCCACCTCTGCCCACCCGTTGTCGGCAAACGACAGCACCTTCAACCGGGCATTCTTTTCAGCAGAGGTCACCTTGGCATAACTTGTTCCCGGACCTTGGCGCAGATTGAGTTGCGTGGTAGTATAGAACCATGCTGGCAGACTTATGGTATCCTGAGCATAAGCCACCACACTGAGTGTCATAAATAAAATTACGATAATTCGTTTCGTCATATTCCTCTCACGCTTCCTGCGCATCAAATTCATCAAATTTGCCCGTGCTTGTGCTTTATAGGCAACATCACCACCACGGCAAAGCCATTGGTGTAATCCTTATCAGCATATATTATACCGCCCAGATTACGCAAAATCTCGCGGCTTATCGACAATCCCAATCCTGTGCCTGGCACAAACGGGTCGATCTTCTCGAATCGCTCAAACACTAGGCCCTGCTTTTCTACAGGCACACCGATGCCGGTATCTTCAACGCGCACCTCCACCATGTCGCCACGCAATTCCACCTCGGTCTTCACAAATCCCTCTTTGGTGAACTTATAGGCGTTGGAGTAGATATGGCCGAACACCTTAGCCAACTGCAAAGCATCGGTTTCTATCTCAATATACATCTGCGGCGAGTGTATTATTGTGCGCACCTCGCTCGCCGAATAGGCGGCAAGCGCATTGTCGAGTATCGCCATCAGGTCGCATTTGTCATAATTAAACACCACGCGCTGAGCATCAAGTCGCCCAAGGTCGAGGATATTATTGATAAGCACCATCAGCCAGTCGGAATTGGCGCGGATAATATCCACATACTCATTGCTTTCGTCCGACACTTCGGCATTTGCCACAAGCAGATTACTGAATCCCACTATGGCATTGAGCGGAGTGCGTATCTCATGGCTCATGCGCGAGAGGAACATCGACTTCATCCTACCATTGCTCCGGTGTCGCTCAAGCGCCCCGCGCAACACGCTCTGACGCTGCAAGAGCTCTGCCTCATCGGCACGCAGTCGCTGCTCCGAATTAAATAATCGCTTCTTGAGCAAACTACTTCGGCCCACATGCACAGCAAAAAGCACAAGTATCACGAGCGACACGATAAGCGCCGCCAACGACAGCTTAATCTTTTTCTGCTGGCGTTCGGCTTGATATTCCTTCTGCATGCGTTTAGCATATTGTTCATGGCAGATTTCCAGGAATTGACTGAACTCGTTGAGCATCGAGCGATTGTATGCCGTCTCAAGCGAGTCGTAGGCTTGCTCGAAACAGTCATACGCCATAGGATAGTTGTGCATACGCTCATATAGCGACGCCTTCTTGTAGCTCAGTTCATACGGTGTGCCTACCGCCGAACTATCGAGTTTCGACAACTGTCCTAACGCATCCTCATAGCGTTCATTCATAGTGAAATACTCGGCAATAGCGCTGGTGCTGCGGTCTTCCACAAACCAGTCCTCAATAGTTTCGCAGTTTTTCAGTTTTCCATAGAAATAGTCGGCAGCCACATGATTATTCTCATTCACTGCATCAATCAACGAATAGGCATAGAACAACTTCAGACAGCGATCATATAGCGAACCTTGGTCACGATCAATCTCCCTATAGCTGAACACTCTCTTCATCTCCTTAAGGTAACGCGAGAACACCTCCTTGTCGCCACTATCATAGCTGCACTCAAGTATCATGGTGAGCAACTGGAATCGGTAGGTGGCGCGCACATCCTGCTTCTTCAAGATTTCAAATCCTGCCACATAAGCGTCGATGGCTTGCTTATACACCTTTGCTTTCAGGTAGACGTCGCCAAGCATCTCATAGCACGTCACCTCGCCATCCTCGCTGTGCATCGCTTGCGCTTGCTTCTGCAGCTCAAGCGCTTTACCTAAGGCTTTCTCCACATTGCCTTTTTCAAGGTATGCCGAACATTCATAGTATTTTGTGTCGAAATAGTGCGAATAAGCCTTTGGGGTGATTTTCACACCATCTATCTTTTTTGCCCACACCATCACGCTGTCATAACTATCGAGATTGAAGTAATAACGGCAGATGTGCGAGATTGCCAACGAGCGGAACACGCGGTCTTCATCGGTGTTGCCGTGGGTCATTGAGTATAATTGCTTCAGATAATCCAATTCCGACGAGAATCCAAAGTCCATATCGGCAAGGCGTTCCAAGATGTGCATCTTCTCGGAATGGTCTTTTGAGTGTCGGAGCTGAACGAGCAACGAATCAGCACGACTTTCGCCATAGCACATCATCGCAGCAGCCATTATCACGGCTACCACCACACACGCCACTCTCTGCGCCATGCCAGTCAGTCTATGAGTTTTCATTCCGTCACCTCCTTTCCTTCAAACACCGCTTTCAGGTCCATCGGATGCTTAAACACAAACCGTGCACCTTCATGATAGGTCTTATCCACATAGAGGTTGCCGCCCAAATGACGGCTTATTGATTTGCAGATATACAAGCCAAGGCCAGAACCCTGCACATTGCTCGCCACGCGCTCAAATTTCTCAAAGATAGTGTCTTCCTTACCCGGTTCGATGCCGATGCCTGTGTCTTCTACGGCAAACGTCACCGTCTGGTCGTCAGCGGTTATCGACAGCAGCACATACCCCTTCTCAGTGAACTTCACCGCATTGCCAATCAAGTTGGTGAGCAATTGCTGCAAGCGGAATCGGTCAGTATCGAGCATCACAGTCTCCTCATCGCAATAGAATTTCATTTCCACGCCGTCTTTGAGCAACGCCGAGAGCGACAATTGCACCTGATGGCACAATGGCACCACATCCACCCGCTCAAGGTTGATGTCTGACCCAGTTTCCGACTGCTTATTGATAATGTCGTCTACAAGTTTCAGCATCAAGTCGCTGTTGGTGCGTATCAACGAAGTGTATTCTTGATTTTCGCTATTTTCGTCACCATCCAGAGCGGCAGTGAGCATTTCGCTGAATCCCACTATGGCATTGAGCGGGGTGCGTATCTCGTGGCTGATGTTTGCGATAAATTCGTTTTTCTTACGGTTGCTCTGCGATTCTTCGCTGATAGCCTCCACAAGGTGAGCATTGAGTTGCTCCACCTCTTTGCGCTTTTGCTGCAAGTCGGCGTTAAGCGCCTGCAGACGTTTATTCTTTCGCTTATTGCGATATAATATCACTACCAGGAAGATAATAGCCATCACCGACTCTATCAAAATCAATATCAACACCACATGCAGGGTCTTGGCATCGCGTAGGCGCTCATCGTCCATCTGAGTTTCTTCGCTAAACTGCTTCGACAATTGCCCATATTGATCCATCTCGCGCATCAAGTTCTTATTGAAATTCTCGCGGAGCACGTCCACTGATTTTCTCAGTGTTTGTGCGCCCTCTTTTGTGCGTCCGTTTTCGTCATACACTCTCGCGAGCATATACAGATATTGATGGTGATAGTGGTCTTTGCGCGACAGCAAGAAAGCCACATCTTTCTCCATTCGCTTCACATCGCCGTCGAGCATATTAATTGTGCATCGCATTATCACATATTGCACAAGCACATTCTTGGTAGGCACATAGCCGCAATCCCAGATGTTGCGCAGCGAATTGCGCAGTTTCTGCCAATCATCCTTAAACACACCGCACATCGAGTTGTTTAACTGTATGCTCCATCTGGCCTCATCACGGATTTCTTTGGAGGCTTGCTTATCATTATTCATTATTTTCTCCCACTGGTCGAGCCTCGCCAACACAGTGTCTACCTCACCCACCACCAGGCAATATAGCGCAGCGGAGTCGAATGCGGTGTTCACCATCGAAAGGTCGTCAGACTGCGAGAGCACAGGCAGGAAGTCATCCACCAACTTGGCGGCCATCTCATCATTACCCACAAACGAATATATCTGCGCTTCGAGCAACGAGCACACAGCCTTGCCAAAGGCACTGTTGGCTTCATTCACCTTCTTTCTCAACGTCTGTAGCAGATTCCATGCTCCACGCACATCATCGTTGATATACGTTGCCGAGATTTCGTAGCTTTGCGCAATCACCATGCAAGAGTCGTAGTCGGCAGTAGAATACTTGCGCATTTGGTTTACCCAATACTTCACGCCCTTGAGGTTTTCCTTATCATTGCATATTCGGCAAAGGGTGAGATAGCAGTCTTTAATAGCGCGCTCATCGTTTAGCGCTGTGGCAACCTTGAGCCTACGGTGCACAAATTTTTCCTCTTGCGGCATATTGAGCGATGTCGACGCCAACTGTGTGAGCAGTCGCGCACGTTCCTCCAGCGTAATATTTCCTTTCAGCTTTTTCTCCAGGCTATCTATAGTGCCTTGCTTTTTCTGACATTGTTGTTGATAGATTTGCTCAGGCGATAGCAAATCGGCCGCAACCCCTTTGCCATAGGCGTGCAGAAATCCCGTGGCACAAAACGCCACCAACATTATGTATGATAATATTCTTTTAAGGTCTATCATAAATACTTACCCAAGCCACTTTATTTTTACGGTCGCTATTTAGGTTTAAGGCGGCAAACAGCCATTGGCTAAAAGCACCTTCACGTTGCTAAATTAACAATTATTGTTGATATTTCCAAACCGACGCTTTGTTTTATCACATTATTATTTCAATATGTAACATATTGTATTACACGCTACTTTATTCAGCTTTTTTTCGCTACCTTTGCACCCGAATTTTTCAATAGACAAATGATGAGCGATAAAGTTAAAGGAAGCATCTACGGTATTGTTTCCGCTGTTAGCTACGGACTTAACCCACTCGGTGGACTACAACTCGGCGCTGATGGCGTGAACACACATACCATCTTATTTTCAAGATTTTCTCTGGCAATTGCATTGTTTGCCATTATGTTGTTGTTCCGTGCAGTTAAAGGCAATCCTTCGGGCTTGAAGGAGCGTCTGAAGCAACAATTTCTGCTTAGCCATTGCGCAAAGCATCGCACCCCGGTGAAGGAGGGCCTCGCATCGCGCATTTCGCACAACGCATGGGCGTTGGTCGCAATCCTTGGCGTGATGTTTGCAATCTCGGCGCTATCTCTATATTTCAGCTATCTCTATATGGATTCAGGCATTGCCTCAACCTTGCTATTTGTGTACCCAATCATTGTGGCACTGATCATGGCTGCCTTCTTCCACGAGCGCATCACCATCATCACCGTGGCATCACTCGCCCTGGCACTCTGCGGAATCGGCTTGCTCAACGATGGCGGTTCGTCGTCGAGCGGATTCAACGCTGTGGGCTGCACATTCGTGATGATTTCGGCTTTCGCTTATTCACTTTATATCGTGATACTTAACCGATGGAAGGTAAAAATCCCTACCATCATACTCAACATGTATGTGATGGCAATTTGTGCCGTGTGCATAGCGCTGCACTCTCTCACCGCACCCGAATTTCACTTGATGATTTTGCCATCGGCTCACGCTTTCGGCTACGCCATGATGCTTGCCATCGTGCCAACCATGATTTCACTGGTGACTATGACCCGTTCTATCGAACTTATCGGCTCTACCCCTACTGCCATCATGGGTTCGTTTGAGCCAATCACTGCCGTGGTGGTGGGCGTAACTATTTTCCACGAGGCATTCACATCAAACATCGCCATGGGCATACTGCTCATCATATTGGGCGTTGTGAGCATCATCTGCAGCCGATATATTTCAGCTGTCGCGCGCAAGCTGATTTCGCCTCTGCGACACATCCACCTCTTCTCTAAGTAAGCAAAACACATTCTATAACCTCAAGCCACTCGTGGCAATCCATTAAGGGCGTGCAGTGTCCAAATAGAAGTGCAACGAATT